>Ga0182744_1001266_pt1 | contig 22326 bp, 22 predicted proteins | sample eDN3rd30CKraftMG_FD_128525 | JGI IMG/M metagenome (GOLD analysis project Ga0182744, IMG submission 128525) | Enriched Miracle-Growth compost microbial communities from Emeryville, California, USA - eDNA 3rd pass 30_C Kraft MG (version 2) (version 2) ...
CTCACGGCGGAGCCGTCTCGCACGAGACCCAACAGGTCCTGTTCGGCCCCGGCGCGCACCTGCTCGGCTAGTTCCTGTGCGCCGGCAAGACCAGAACCGGATACCGCCTGGAAAGTAGTGACAACCAGGCGCTTCAGGCCCGCAGCGTCGGCGAGTGGCTTAAGCACTGGCATTGCAGCCATCGTGGTGCAGTTAGGGTTCGCGATGATCCCCTTTTCCGCCTCAAAAATGGCCTCCGGGTTCACCTCGGACACCACCAAAGGCACCTCAGGGTCCATGCGCCAGGCAGACGAGTTGTCCACCACAAACGCGCCAGCCTCGGCAAACTTTGGCGCAAACTCCAGGGAGGTTCCGCCGCCCGCGGAGAAGATCGCAATATCAATGCCGGAAAGGTCCGCGGTGGCAACGTCCTCCACCACCACGTCCTGGCCCTTAAACGGAATAACCTTGCCAGCGCTACGCGCGGACGCAAAAAACCGGATCGAACCAACCTCTACGTTGCGCTGTTCCAAAAGGTCGCGCATAACCTGTCCCACCTGTCCCGTTGCACCAACAACGGCAAAGTTCAATGGGGTACTCATGACTCAAGTCCTTTTAATCGGCGGCGCACCCGCACTACGCGGCGCACCCATTCGTCGAAAATCAGTGCAGTAAAAACTGCGATAGGCAGCCGAACGAGTCAGCGACCCGTGCCGCCATACACAACAGCCTCACCCTCGCCGTCCAGGCCAAAGGCCGAGTGGACGGCGCGCACGGCGTCATTGAGCGAGTCCTGGCGCGTGACCACGGAGATGCGGATCTCCGAGGTGGAGATCATCTCGATGTTGATGCCCGCATCGCGCAGCGCACCAAACAAACGCGCCGAAACACCAGGCGAGGACTTCATACCTGCGCCGATCAGCGAGAGCTTGCCAATCTGGTCATCGAACTGCAGCGAATCAAATTTGATCTCATCCTGCACGGCGCGCAGCGCGGCCAAAGCTGCCGGGCCATCGGCCTCGGGCAGGGAGAACGAGATGTCCGTCAAGCCGGTCGCGGCCGCCGAGACGTTCTGCACGATCATGTCGATATTCGCGCCGGAAATGGCCACGACCTCAAAGATGCGGGCCGCGGTACCGGGAACGTCTGGGACACCAACGATGGTGATTTTGGCTTCGGAACGGTCGTGCGCAACACCGGTGATGATGGGATCTTCCACGGCTTGGTCCTCGGATTCTGGGCTAACTGGGGCAGGAACATTAGTCACGAGCGTTCCGGTTTTACCGGAGAACGACGAACGCACGTGGATAGGCACGTTATAACGGCGGCCAAACTCAACGCAGCGGAGCATGAGCACCTTGGCGCCACAGGCAGCCATCTCAAGCATCTCCTCATACGTGATGCGATCCACCTTCTGCGCACTCGGGACAATGCGCGGGTCCGCGGTAAATACGCCATCCACGTCCGTGTAAATCTCGCACACATCAGCGGACAAGCCCGCGGCAAGCGCCACGGCCGTGGTGTCCGAACCGCCACGACCCAGCGTGGTCACGTCATTTGAGCTGCGGTTGACGCCCTGGAAACCGGCCACAATGGCCACGGTTCCCTTCTCAATGGTCTCGCGGATGCGCACGGGAACCACGTCAACAATGTGGGCTTTACCGTACACGGCATCCGTGATGACTCCGGCCTGCTGGCCCGTGAACGACTTGGCTTTGACGCCAAGATTATTGATTGCCATCGCGAGGAGCGACATAGAAATCCGCTCGCCAGCGGTTAGGAGAATATCCATCTCGCGCTGCGGCGGCATCGGGGTAACTTGCTGGGCCAGGTCGATCAGTTCGTCGGTGGTGTCTCCCATAGCTGAGACGACCACGACAACGTCGTTTCCTGCCTTTTTAGCTTCGGCAACGCGCTTTGCCACGCGCTTGATGCTCTCTGCGTCAGACACAGATGAGCCGCCGTATTTTTGCACAATTAAGGCCACGGTAATGCTCCGTCCTAAGCTGGTCCCGTCGATCTAAACGTCCACCAGTCAAGTGATTGAACGCCCCCATACTAGCCGTTGCGGCGGCTGTGATGCGGGGGTGGTCGCCATTCGGATGGTCGGCCCGCCCGGTTGGCGGCCCAGCCTGTTGGTGACCCCACCCGGTTAGGTGCTGATTTTCGACGATATGGCTGGGACCCAGCCATATCGTCGAAAATCAGTGGTCCCAAGTAGCATTCCTGTGGCCACCGGTTTCATACCGTGGGGTGATCCGCTGGACGGGGCGCGCAAAGTAATCTCATGAGTATGTCCCATGAACTCAATGCGCACCCGCCGCTGACACCGCAATCGGTGCCACAGCAGCAGGGCGAAGGCGAGCCTGCAGCGTCCCCCACGCTTGCACCGGAGCGCCGTGCTGTAATTTCCACTGACTCGGTCATCCGCTCATTTGGCACGTTTATCGCAGTTAACGGCGCCACCCTGAACGTGTGGGAGGGCAGTGTCACCGCGCTGATCGGCCCTAACGGATCCGGTAAGACCACTCTTATGCTCATGCTCGCGGGCCTGCTCACCCCTGATTCGGGCACACTAAACGTGTGCGGATACGATCCGGTGACGCAAAACTATGAGGTGCGCTCGCAGATCGGCTGGATGCCGGATCAGTTTGGCATGTGGGATTCACTCACGGCGCTTGAAGCGCTGACCATGACGGGTGCCACCTACCGGATGACACCCGCAGACTCAATGGCTCGCGCCCGCGAGCTACTCAACTTGGTGCACCTATCCGAGTTTGCACAGCAGCCTGCACACGTGCTGTCCCGCGGCCAAAAGCAGCGGTTAGGTTTGGCGCGTGCGCTTATGCACAAGCCTCGCCTGCTTATTCTCGACGAACCGGCCAACGGGCTTGATCCGCGCTCACGCATTGAATTGCGCGGAATTATCCGCGAGCTTGCCGCACAGGGCACCACAATTCTTATTTCGAGTCACGTTCTTGCCGAACTCGACGAGATGGTTGATGATGCGATCTTTATTTCCGGTGGCCGCACGGTTGCGCAAGAAACGGTGGAGCAGGCGCGATTGGCCCGCACTACCTGGCAATTGCGGGCACTTGACCGCGAGCCACTTATTGCCTGGCTTGACTCAATCCACATCCCGTTTGCGCAGAATACTGACGGTTCCGTGCTGATAAACATTGCCGGCGAGAATAATGCGGCGCGGTTCCTTGCCGATGCGATCGCGGCGGGTGTGCCAGCCGTGGAATTCCGGCCGCAGGGCGGCGCACTTGAAAGCACGTACCTCTCGCTGAACGAGGAGCGCCTCTGATGACTACTTCTGCTTCAACTCTCGCAGCTGGGTCTGGACCTGGGTCTGGACCTGGGGCTGGGTATGGGTCTGGACCTGGGGCTGGGTCTGGCGCCGATTCGTCGATTATCGGGCCTGCGCCCCACGGCAAATTAGTCACCTGGCATGGCGTGAAAACGGTTGCTCGCTTGGAACTGATCCAGCGTGTGCGCTCCTCACGCTGGAAAGTAGCCCTGCTGCTGTGGTTCCTTGGCGTGGGCGCAGTGTGTCTGCTGGTATCCGGAGCGTTGACCTCGTCTTATAGTTTCTCGGCGGATACTGCGCTGGGGCCGATGCTCTTTGGCATCAACACCTACTTCATCTTGTTTATGGGCTTGCTTATCACCCCCACGCTCGCATCCACGTCCATCAACGGTGACCGCAGTCAGGGCACACTTGCGATCCTGCAGGCAAGCCTGCTCAACCCTATGGAGATTACGCTTGGGAAGCTTGCGGCGAGTTGGATCTCCGCAATGGCATTCCTTGTGGTCTCGATTCCCTTCATCATCTGGTCTTTGGCCGCTGGTGGGGTTGCCTTGTGGTCTGTGGTGGCTGTGATTATTGCAATGGCGTTTGTGCTGCTTGTGGTGTGTGCGGTGTCGCTGTACATGTCCGCACGTATGGCCAAAACCTCGGCGTCTACGGTCATGAGCTACCTGTATGTAGCGTTTATTTCCGGCATTACTGTGCTGTTGATGGTGCTTGGCACTGTGGTTATTTCTCATGACCGCGTTACCCGGGAGATGGTCCCTTCTGAGTGGAGTTCCAGCACAGGCAACCCCACGGCCTGCACCATTCAGGAGACGTATGGCACTACAGCCAACACTGGCGCCACGTGGTGGTTGCTAGCGCCAAACCCGTTTGTGATCGTGGCCGACGCATCAACCGTGACAGGCCTTAGTTCGCTGTCCGACACCGGCGATGACCCGCTAGCTGCCGTGGCATCCGTGGTGCGCCAGGCACGTTCTGGTTATACCTCCGATTACAACGCGGCGTGGTGCCGTGCGGATGGCACTACACGCAGTGAGGAGGAAGCTAACGCGATTATGAACGATCCGACCTATGGTGGCCCCGTATGGCCGTTGGGCATTCTCATCAACGTGGTGATTGGGGCGGGCGCTATTTATGGCACGTATCGGCGCCTCAAAGCGCCGTACAAGCAGTTGCCTAAGGGTGTGCGTATCGCTTAATCCCCGTCACCTCTTAATCCCCGTCACCTCGCGGCAGTCCGCATCATGAGATCTACGAAAATTGCTCCACATACATCATTTTTGATGTATGTGGAGCAATTTTGCGTGGAGGTGGGGTGGGGAGCCGGGTGCCGAGGGTCGGGGAGCCGGGTGCCGAAGGCCGAGGGGCGAGGGGCGAGGGCGGGTTAGTCCTCGGCAAATAGTGCGTCGAAGGTCGCGGCCTCAGCCACGTCGTCGGGAACGTCCAAGCGCATGTGCATCAGCACATGCTGCAGCACGCGCAGCACGCTGGAGGCGCGCTCGCCCCATACGGCAATGTACGAGTACTGCCACCACCACAGCGCCTCAATTTCATGTCCGGCGTCGTGGTGCTGTAGTCCGTGCGTCAGATTTTCGACGATTGAGGCCAGATCCGAGGAGATCTCAGCTGCCCCTAGCTCGGGTCCCTGCAGTGGGTCCACAACCTCGGGGTAGGTGTCCAGACCATCAAACTTGCGCGCAAATGCTTCACGCAGCGGGTCAAGATCGAGCGAGTCCTCGAGGTCGGGTTCAAAGCGCTTGGGTGGGACGATGTCCGTGGTTGCGCCGAGGTGTGCTCCTGCAGACAGGATGTCTGAGAGCGCAAGTACGAGGAGCGAGATCGATGCGTCCGGTTCGTCACCGGTGGCAACATCCACCACGGTTTGGATGAATCCGCGCACGCGCGGCACCACAATCTTGGACAGTTCGCCAAGTGCTTCCACCGATTGGATCGGCGCTACTGGCGTGTCCTGAGTGATTTCGCGTTCCATGATCAGCTCCCCATGAGTCGTCGGCCTTCAAAGGCACGCCCTAGCGTGACCTCGTCGGCGTATTCCAAGTCTCCACCTACGGGTAGGCCAGACGCGAGGCGAGTGACTCTAATTCCCATTGGCCCAAGCAGTCGTGCGAGGTAGGTGGCGGTGGCTTCGCCTTCCACGTTGGGGTCCATGGCGAGGATGATCTCCTGGACTGCGCCGTCGGCTAGGCGGGTCAAAAGTTCCTTGATTCTCAGGTCGTCGGGCCCCACGTTGTCCATCGGGTTGATGGCGCCGCCCAGCACGTGGTAGCGGCCGCGGAATTCGCGGGTGCGTTCAACGGCCACTACGTCCTTGGCTTCTTCAACCACGCAGATGACTGCGTCTGAGCGCCGCGGGTCGAGGCAAATCCGGCAGCGGTCTTCCTCGGATACGTTTCCGCAGATCTCGCAGAAGCGCACGCGCGCTTTGACCTCGGTCAGCGCTGAGACGAGACGCATGACGTCATCCCTGTCTGCCGCGAGGATGTGGAACGCAATGCGTTGCGCACTTTTGGGGCCTACTCCGGGGAGTCGGCCGAGTTCGTCAATGAGATCTTGTACAGCGCCTTCATACACGCCTTAAGCCTACTTGGTGTACCGAGGTGCTCGGTGAATCGCGGTGCTCAGCGACCCGCGGTGTTAGGGCTCATCGGTGAGTTCGTCGATGATGACGCCGCCGAGCATGGACATAACCAGCGGCACGCCCACGAGTCCGGTGGATTCGAGGTCCTCATCATCAGGCTGCGGATCGTCAATGATTTTGCGTCGTTCTGCCTCGCGTTGCGCCTGTTCTTGCGCGCGCCGCTCGGCCGCTTGGCGCGGCGTATCGCTTATCGACGATTCCCCAGTTACGTCCTCCGGCACCGCGTCCCAGCTCGGTTCGGGTGCGTCAGGGATACCCGCATCCCAGGCAGCTGTGTGCGAGGTTTGTGCATGCTGGGTTGGTGCATGCTGGGTAACCGTAGGCGCCGCAGCGGCGGGTTGGGTCGCAGTATTTGAGGTACCTGTGCTTGAGGCACCCACTGCTGTAGCGCCCTGGACAGTGGTCGAAGCGGGTGTCGAAGTTCCCGCAGCCGGGTCAAAAGCGCCGGCAGGTGCGGTGCCGTTATCTGGTGTGGCGGAGGACCACGAGTTACCTCCAGGGTGTTGGTCTGCTGTGCGTTGTGTTGCAGAGGGATTCTGAGTTGCCAAACCTGCGGCTACCTCGTTAGCAGCAGAACCCACGCGTGGCAGGTCCGAGGTTTCAGCCTTGCGTGCGTTGGCCAGAGCACCTATCGCAGCGCCAAAGACGCCGAGGGTTGCACTAGCGTCGAACGGCTTGCGTTCCTCAGGCTGCGGCTGAACCGCCTGTGGTTGAAGCGACTGTGATTCAAGCGATTGTGGTTGAGCAGGCTGCTCTTGTTCAGGTTCTGGGCTAGGCTCCGGCTCTGCCTCGGGCATCGATTCCGATTCGGGCTCGGGTTCCGAGTCGTAATATTCGGGCTCGGGTGCTGGCTCAGGTTCTGGCTCAAAGGGTCCTGAGACAGGATCAATAATGGGATCTGCCGCAGGCGCAACCGTCGCAACTGGGTTTGCAGTAGCAGAGCTCACTGCAGCGGGGCTTGGCGCAACAGGGCTTACTGCTACCGGGGTTGACGCGACCGCTGCCGGAGCAGAGCCGCTACCGGCTTTTGGGAAGCGCGGCGAGCCTTCTAGGTCGATGACCACCGCAACGTCAAAGCCGAGCGCATCCTTGACCGCGCCGGAAATCTGTTCGTCACCACCACGTGAACTGAGGGTTCGTAAGAGTTGCTCGTTGGGCAGAGAAACATACAGTGCTTCCCCATCGAGCCCCTCCACCTTGGCGTATTGGTTGACCAAGGCCCACACCGCCCGCGAGCGCCCGGCGAGCGCATCCAGCACTTCGGGCCATCGCGTGCGGAACACCTCGAGCTCCACAGCCGAGCCAGCCAAGGCCGCTGGTGCGGCCTGCGTGTTGGGCTCGTCCATCTGCTCTTCCACCAGATCAGGCGCAGCAACAGGTTCCGGCGCAGAAATACTTGGGGCGGCTACAGGTTCCGGCGCAGAAGTAGGCGCGGAGGCTTCCACTGCGCTCGGCTCCGCCACTGCAGGTGCAGCAGAAGGCGCGGAAGGCACCGCAGCAGGATCAACAACGGGCTCAGCTGCGGGCATGCTCTGCGCAAAGATTCCCGTTGGGGCAACCTGCTGCGGAACTTCTGGTTGAGAAGACACTTGCTGTGGCGCAGCCGCAGCGGGTGTAGATGCTACCTGTTGCGGCTCTGCTGGCCGCCTTCGCGTGGACTCTGGCCGCATCGATACCGTGCGCGTGCCATCGCTTGCTGCAATGGGCGTGGCGGGAACTGGACCAGCGCTAACAGCTACCGGAGCACTAGTCTGGGCCGCACCACCACCGGCGCCCCCATCAATAACGCCGCCCGAACCACCAGCTCCAGAACCAGCAATCTCGGCCCCTGCACCGCCGTGGGCAAGCGCTCGCTCGATCCCGTCAATCCGAGCGCCCAGTCCCGCAGCACTCGCATCCGCAGCGGGCAGTAGCAGCCGTGCGCACAGCAATTCGAGGTGTAGCCGCGGCGAGGTTGCCCCACTCATCTCAGACAATGCACTGTTCACCACGTCTGCCGAACGTGACAACTCCGCAGTACCTAGCGACCCTGCCTGCGCGCCCATACGCGCAAATTGGTCTTCAGGAACCGTGGCAAAGATGGACCGCGCACCGTCACCAGAAAGCGAGATAACAAGTAGATCGCGCAGCCGCTCCAGCAGGTCCTCCACAAACCTGCGCGGCTCGTGACCGGTGTTGATGACCCGCTCAATCACACTGAATAGAGCGGCGCCATCACGTGATCCCAGGGACTCCACTACGTCGTCGAGAAGGGTGGCCGGCGTAAAACCAAGTAGCGCAACCGCGGAGTCGTACTGGAGTTGCCCGTCGGGCGCCCCCGCAATCAACTGATCAAGCACGGACAGGGTGTCGCGCACAGAGCCGCCGCCTGCGCGCACCACAAGCGGAAGCACGCCCTGGCCAGCAGAAATCTGCTCGGCCTGGCACAGTCGCTCCAGGTAGGTGTTCATCGTGTCCGGCGCCACCAGCTTGAACGGGTAGTGGTGCGTGCGCGAACGGATAGTGCCAATCACTTTGTCCGGCTCGGTGGTGGCAAAAATAAACTTCAGGTACGGCGGTGGCTCCTCCACAATCTTGAGCAGCGCGTTGAAGCCTTGGGCCGTGACCATGTGGGCTTCGTCGAGAATAAAAATCTTGAACCTGTCCCGCGTGGGGCTGAATGTGGCACGTTCACGCAGGTCACGCGCATCATCCACACCACCGTGCGAGGCTGCGTCAATCTCCACCACGTCCAGCGATCCCGGCCCGCCCGTAGCAAGTTCCAGGCAGGACGGGCACACGCCACAGGGCGTGTCAGTAGGGTTAGCCTCGGTGTTTTGAGCACAGTTCAAAATGCGCGCGAGGATGCGCGCCGAGGTGGTCTTACCGCAACCGCGCGGCCCCGAAAACAAGTACGCGTGATTGACCCTGTTCGATCGCAACGCGGCCATCAGTGGCCCCGTCACATGCTCTTGCCCAATCATGTCGGCGAACGTGTCCGGTCGGTAACGGCGATAAAGTGCTGTGCTCACACGCCAACCTTAGTGGAGATCACTGACACTGTGCCTAGTCGCCTAAATCCGGGGACAGTTTGTGGGCGCTTTCGCGCCCTGATTATCGACGAGAAGGCTCGGTACCTGCGCCGGTACCGAGCCTTCTCGTCGGAAATAAAAACGGGTTGTCAGCGGCGCATAACCCGGCGGGCCAGCCAGTTACCCAAGAACTGGGCCGCCTGCACGAGAAGAACAATGACTACGAGAGTCACAAAGGTGATTTCCCAGTTGAAACGCTGGTAACCCCAGCGGATAGCAAAGTCACCCAGGCCACCAGCGCCCACCACACCGGCCATGGCAGACATGTCCACCACACCGATGAACAGGAAGGTGAAGCCGAGGATCAGCGGACCGAGCGCTTCCGGAACAATAACCGTGGCGATCACCCGCAGGCGAGACGCACCCATGGCGCGAGCAGCCTCAATCACGCCGGGATCCAGCGAGACGAGGTTCTGCTCCACCAATCGAGAGAACGCGAACGTGGTCATGATGGACATGGCAAAGATAGCCGGCCGCTCCCCCAAAGTGGTTCCGACCACGGCTTTAGTAGCCGGACCAATAGCGGCAATAAAGATGATGAACGGAATCGGGCGAACAATATTTACCAAGATGTTCAACACCGTATAGATCACGCCGTTTTGGAAGAGATTTCCGCGGCGCGTCAGGTACAGCGCAAGTCCCACAATCAGGCCGAGGATGCCACCAATCAGCAGGGACATCCCCACCATGTAGAGGGTTTTGCCAAGGTCCTCAAGGAGTTGGGGACGCATGATTGACCAGTCGGTGTCAGCCGCCAAACCAGAGATGGGGGCGGCCAGGCCAGCGTAAATGGTGTTCATTTCTGGTCCCCTCCAAGGATCTGAGACTGCGAATTGGTGCGGGCGCCAGCTTGCTGGACTGGCTGCGCGGGCTGGGCTGGCTGCGCGTTCACACTGTGCTGCGCGGGCTGGAAGGCCGCATCAGCGCCGTAACCAAAGCCGTCAACGGGGTGGGCTGCCGTGCCCAAGTCCACCACCGTGGTGTACCTACGCAACTCGTCAATAACACCCTGAATATCCGCAGCGGCGCCCTCAAGACCCCAGGTGAGCGAGCCAAAAGGACGCTGCTTAATCTCTGAGATTCCGCCGTACACAATCCCGCCGCGCACGTTGTGATCGTGCAATGCATCAGTGATGCGGCGGCCATGTCCGCCGTCCTCATGGACCGTCACAGTAATAAGGTGCTCAGAGTGGCGGCTGCGCAAACGTGCCAGGGTGTCTGCGTCTGGCTTGTCCTTGATTGCGGTGGCCACAAACCTGCGGGTTGCTGGATGCTCGGGGTGAGAGAACACCTGATATGCGGTGCCCTCCTCCACAACCTTGCCAAACTCCATAACGGCCACGCGGTCACAGATTTGCTTAACCACATCCATCTCGTGGGTGATCACCACGATGGTGATGCCCAAGTCCCTGTTGACCTGCGCAAGCAGGTCCAGCACGTCACGGGTGGTCTCCGGGTCAAGCGCGGATGTGGACTCGTCGGCAAGAAGAATCTTGGGATTCGTAGCAAGCGCCCGGGCAATACCCACGCGTTGCTTCTGCCCGCCCGAAAGCTGGGAAGGGAAAGCCTTCTTCTTGTCTGTGAGGCCCACAAACTCAAGCAACTCGTCTACACGGCGGCGGCGCTGCGCGCGTGGCACACCGGCCACCTCGAGCGGGTACTCCACGTTGCGCGCCACGGTGCGCGACTGCAGCAGGTTGAACTGCTGGAAAATCATGCCGATCTCTTGGCGCAGGCCACGCAGCGCGGACTCACCCAGCTGAGACAGATCATGCCCATCAACCACAACGGTTCCGCTGGTGGCCGGTTCGAGCGCGTTGATCATGCGAACCAGCGTGGATTTTCCCGCGCCCGAATACCCGATGACACCAAAAATCTCACCGGGGTTGATGGCCAGGCTGACATCGTCGACTGCCTTAACCGTTCCGCTCTTAACCGTGAAGTGCTTACTTGCACCGCGGAATTCCACGATGGGCGGTGTGGACGTACTCATGTGTGCTCCGATCAAGCGATCGATAGTTTCAAAGACATAGTTTCAAAGACTAAGTGCGGGCAGCTAGCCCTAGGGCCAGATATGCGGGTGCCGAGTTACGCCGCAAGGCGACTCCCTGCAATCCTAGATTGCTTGGGAGCCGCCTTGCGTGCGCTAGGGCAAGTTAGCCTGCGCTGCGCGGGGAGTATTCCTCGCGGTCAGCCTTACTTGGTGGCCTTGATTTGGTCCTCGATGTCGTTCAGGTAACCCTGAAGTTCATCACCGCTCTGGTTTGCAAGAGCCGCGGTGCCACCGGAAGCAGCCAGAACGCCGTCCTGAACAGCCTGCTCCTTGTATACGTCGATGATCTTCTTGTATACGGGGTTGTCCTTGTCGTCTGCGCGGGCTACCCAGATGTTGATGTAGGGGCGAGCACCTTCGGAGTCAGCGGAGTCCTGGTACAGGGCGTCCTTGGCGGTAAGGCCAGCGTCCTTGAGGAAGTCGTTGTTCACAACGGATGCTTCCACCGAGTCGAGTGCGAGCACGGTCTGGGTTGCATCCACTGGGGTGACCTTAACCTTGGACTCGGGCAGCACGTCGAGCTCGGTGGAGAAGGCGTTTCCGCCGTCCTTAAGCTTGACTAGGCCGGCATCCTGGAGCACGAGGAGCGCGCGGGACAGGTTGGTTGGGTCGTTTGGAATAGCGACCTGGCCACCGGTGATCTCGTCGATCGACTTGTGCTTCTTGGAGTACACGCCCAGCGGGTACACAGCGGTTCCGGCAATTGGCGCGAGGTCCTGGTTTGCGTCCACGTTGTAGTTGGCTAGGAAGAGCAGGTGCTGGAACTGGTTGAGGTCGAGCTCCCCGTCAGTCACGGCCTTGTTTGGCAGCTGGTAGTCACCAAGGTCCTTGATGTCCACGTACAGACCCTGCTTTTCAGCCTCGGTCTTAAAGGTGGTCCAGTAGTCGTCCGTGCCAACGATACCGATCTTAACGGGGTTGTCTTTGGTGCCCTTTTCGTTGCCAGCTACGGTGTCGGAGGCTGGGCTGTCGTCGCCGCTGCTGCATGCTGCGAGCGAGAAGGCGAGGGTGGCGGTGAGTGCAGCGGCAGCTACAGACTTCAGGATGGACTTGCGTGACATTGTGATTTCTCCATGAGGATTGCAGGGGTCACCTGCGTGGGCCGAGGCCCTCGGAACGTTGAATGGCTTACCAGCCATGCGAGACGGCGTTGTTTGGTTCTTCGCATGCCACGGTTACATGGGGTATCCGGGGCGGGAAACAACGGTCTCTAGTCAGTGATCCCAACGACGAGTTGGGTAATCACAGCGCAACCTGTGCGCGGCAGAAGCGGGATGACTTGCCGCGGCTCGTATCGAGTGATTCCTCGATTCGGGCGAACTGCCTATCGGCAGCTACACCCACAGGGCATCGAGCGCATGACACAGCACATGACGCGAGGCATGTTTGCCTGGCGCTGAATGCTTGGGTGCTGTGTGCTGAACATGCATTAATCATGACCTCAGGCCCGCCGCGAGCGCCACCTAGTGGACAGAAGTCTCATATTTTGGATGACTTGCTGCCGGTCAAAACGGACTTACTATCGTAAATATAGGCAAATAGATGCGCTTTTGTCTCACGATTCGGCCCAACGTTAGGCGTGAAAAATGGACACGGCTCGTCCCATTACTTGATCTCCTGTGCGATCGCCCGTGCGCTCATATCCGTTTCTGCTCGTGCAGTTGCTTCTCGACGAATCCCTCCTCCCAGCCCCTCCCCACCCTCCGGCGCCCGCGCTGGGTGGAGGGTTTCGTCGAAATCAGTGCCTGCCAGATGAACTAGACGAGCGCCCGCAGCGAGCCGCACCACACGGGCGCGCGCCATGTACAAGCGAATAAATCAGACTTATACTGGATGGCGTATCCGAGATGTGCCATCGCCGCAGGGCGGCGAAAATGAAACGGGTAGCGCTAGCAGCACGCGAGCCACCCACCTTTCGCCTTGTAAGAATCGGCACCACCACTTCAAAGGAGCATTTGTGTCTAAAGCACAGGCAAACATCGGCGTTGTCGGCATGGCCGTCATGGGATCCAACTTGGCCCGCAACCTGGCCAGCCGCGAGGGCAACACCGTGGCCATCTACAACCGTTCCGTAGACAAGGCCCACGCTGTAGCCGAGGCCCACCCGGAGGCAAACTTCATCGTTGCCGAGTCCGTACAGGCTTTTGCAGATTCCCTGGCCAAGCCACGCACCGCAATCATCATGGTCAAGGCCGGCGGCCCAACCGACGCCGTGATCAACCAACTCGTCGAGGTCTTCGAGCCAGGCGACATCATCGTTGACGGTGGAAACGCACTGTTCACCGACACCATCCGCCGCGAGGCAGCCGTCCGCGAAACCGGAATCCACTTTGTGGGCGCCGGTATTTCCGGTGGTGAAGAGGGTGCGCTCAACGGCCCTTCGATCATGCCAGGCGGAACCGCAGAGTCCTACAAGACTCTCGGCCCGATCCTTTCCTCCATCGCTGCTGTTGCTGAGGGCGAGCCTTGCGTGACCCACGTGGGCACCGACGGCGCTGGTCACTTTGTCAAGATGATCCACAACGGCATCGAGTACGCGGACATGCAGCTCATCGCCGAGGCATACGATCTGCTGCGCAACATCGCGGGCCTATCCACCAACGAGATCGCTGACGTATTCACCGAGTGGAACAAGGGCGAGCTCGAGTCCTATCTCATCGAGATCACCGCTGAGGTGCTGCGCCAGCAGGACGCCGCAACCGGCAAGCCACTCGTTGACGTGATCCTCGACGCCGCTGGTTCCAAGGGCACCGGCGTGTGGACCGTGCAGACCGCGCTCGGTTTGGGCGTACCAGTATCCGGTATTGCTGAGGCCGTTTTTGCCCGCGCAGTATCGTCCAAGCCTGCGCAGCGCGCGGCTGCCGCTGGACTCCCTGGGCCGGCTTCGGTTGCCAGCATCGAGGACAAGGCCGCGTTCATCGAGGATGTGCGCCAAGCACTGTACGCCTCCAAGATCGTGGCGTACTCGCAGGGCTTCGACGCCATCATCGAGGGTGCCAAGGAATACAACTGGGACATCAAGAAGGGTGAGATCGCTAAGATCTGGCGCGCCGGCTGCATCATCCGCGCCCAGTTCCTCAACCGCATCACCGAGGCATACGCCGAGGATAACGACCTCGTTGTGCTGCTCGCAGCCCCTTACTTCAAGGACGCCGTAACCAAGGCTGAGCAGGCCTGGCGCCGCGTGGTGGCGAAGGCCGTTGAGTCTGGCATTCCTTCGCCTGCGTTCTCGTCGTCCCTTGCCTACTACGACGGCCTGCGCGCCGAGCGCCTCCCAGCCGCTCTGGTTCAAGGTCAGCGCGACTTCTTTGGTGCACACACCTACAAGCGCATCGACAAGGAAGGCACGTTCCACACCCTGTGGTCCGGCGACCGCTCCGAGGTCAGCGCCGAGGACACGCACTGATTTAGGGCTGCTAGTTTTTCCTAGCATTTCCTAGCTTTTCCTAGCTTTTCCCCGCGAGATCGTACCTGCGGGGGTGAGATCGTAGCTCCGTGCTACGAGGTCACCCTCCAAGGTACGATCTCGCTTTTTATCTGGTTCGTGTACGTCAGGTTCTTACGTGTGGGATCGGCAGGCGCGTCCTACTCCATCAAGAATCTTGATATCAAGTAAAGTGGCACGCATGGAGATTCAAGACGAGGTGGACCGCATCATTGCGGCGTGGGAGACGGAGCGTCCCGACTTGGACGTCTCACCTCTTGCTGTGCTCTCACGTATTTCCCGTCTTGATCGCCATCTGGACCGCGCTCGACGCAGCGCTTTTGCGGCCAACCACCTTGAGCCCTGGGAATTTGATGTGCTGTCCGCACTACGCCGCGCAGGCCAGCCGTACACGCTTTCGCCGGGAGCACTCGTGACCCAAACTATGGTCACCTCTGGCACCATGACCAATCGGATTGATCGCTTGGAATCGCGCGGGCTAGTTGTGCGCCGCCCCTCTCCCGACGATCGACGCGCTGTTCTTGTAGAGCTGACTGAGCCGGGCCGTGAACTTGTGGACTTGGCGTTTAGCGCGCTGCTCGAGATCGAACACCGCGTCCTTGAGGTATTAAACGATTCCTCGCAACTAGAGTTGGCAAATATGCTTCGCATGCTCACAAGGCAATTTGAACAACTCTCCTGAACCATGGCAGCAGCCCGGTACTCCGGCCTAGAAACCCTCAACCTTTGCGGGTGATAATGGACGTAGACCGCCTCTGTCCCAAAGGAAACACCGTGAGTATTCCTACGATCGACCAACTGCGCGTAATGCGGCGCGATGTCCAAAAGTCGATGCTGCAATTCAAGTTCGGCATGGATGAGGTCCTCACCAAGATCAATATTCTGCGTGAAGAATTCGCGCACATTCACGAGTACAACCCGATTGAGTCGGTGTCTTCTCGACTGAAGAGTCCGGAGTCAATCCTAGAAAAGATCGAACGCAAGGGATGCACGGCTGCTCCTGAGGATCTTGCGGTTCATGTGCGCGATATTGCGGGTATTCGTATCACCTGCTCGTTTGTGCAAGACATCTACCAGATCAAGGAAATGTTGCTTACCCAGCAGGACCTCACCCTGGTGGATGAGCGGGATTACGTAAAGCATCCCAAACCAAACGGGTACTCTTCGTTGCACCTCATCGTGACCGTCCCCGTATTCCTCTCGGATGGCCCCAAGGATGTCATGGTGGAAGTACAGATCCGCACTATTGCCATGGATTTTTGGGCCAGCCTCGAACACAAAATTTATTACAAGTACCACGGCGCGGTGCCGGAGCAGCTTGAGGACGAGTTGAAGCAGGCCGCCGAGATTGCCACTCGGTTGGACTACAAGATGCAGTCTTTACATGAGCAGGTCCAAGCGATGGCTGGGGACTCCTCACACAATTACGGCGACGAATCCACGGTGCTTAACGCAGTGGATAAGTTGATTGCGATGTCCCAGGAGTATCAGCGCTCACAAGAATCGGAAGGATAACGATGTCCTCGCACGATCCAAACAATCCCTACAGTAACCAGCCACCATATGGCGGTCAGCAGGCTTACGGTCAACAGCCACCCTATGGGTCTCAACCATATGATGCCCAACAGCAGCAGTATGGCGCAGGGGCGCAGCAGCCCTATGGTGGTCAGCAGGCGTACGGCTCGCAGCCCTTTCCCGGACAGATGCCGCCATACGGCGCGCAGGGCGGACAGATGGCTCAGTACCAGGCCACCAAGGACGCACAGACGTCCTGGATCCTTGGCCTCGTAGGTCTCTTTATCACGATGGGAATCGTTCTTGGCCCCATCGCAATTCACTACGCCAACAAGGCCGAGCGTGGCGGGGCCAAGGCAACCCTGGGCCGCGTGCTCGGCTGGCTGTGCATCATCGAGTTCATTCTGGCCATCGTGGCGGTCATCGCATTTGTCGCTATTGCGATGGCAAACCAGAACTAGCGCGCATCTGCACCGTGCCCAGTTTCTTGTCCGCACCCGTTAGGAGTCCGCTATGCCTGCACTAAGTAACGCCGAAATGATCGTTTTGCGTGACCGCATCCTTGCCGAGGAAGCCGAACTGCAGTTCACGTCGTTCACGCCCGAGGACGCATGGAACTTGGGTAGCCAGATTCGTCAGGCGGCGCTTGAGCAGGGACTACCCGTAGCCATCCAGATCCGCCGCAACCACGCGCAGTTGTTCTACACGGCGCTACCCGGAGCCGCGTTAGACAACACTGAGTGGCTGCGCCGCAAGTGCGCCGTTGTGGACCGGTTTGAGCATGCGTCCATGGTGATTGGCCTAAACTTCCAGATCGACGGCAAGTCTTTTGACGTTGATTCGCGCCTACCCGTTGACGGCTTCGCCGCCCACGGCGGCGCGTTCCCGCTCATCGCGCGCGGCGTGGGAGTTGTGGGCACAATTGCGGTGTCCGGCCTACCCCAGATTGATGACCACAACCTCGTGGTTGAGCAGGTGCGCGCGTTCCTCGCGCAACGCTAGCGGCCCTGCCTGCGTACCTGCTTGTCTGCGCACTACACCTAGGACGTTAAGCGCCTAACCCTACGGGTGGATGAGTATGTCTCAACAAATCGTCCCCAAGATCGATGCGCGCGCACGCCCTACGTGGAAAACTCAAACTATGGCCCGCGGAGGCTCCCACTCCTGACCTTCTCGGTGCGCATTGTGGACCCACACGAAGGGATTGATCATGTCCTCAAATGAGCCGAACTACTCGTACAACCCACAGCAGCCCTATGGCAGCCAGCCGTTCCCCGGACAGATGCCCGCCTATGGAGTCCCCGTCAATCAGCAGGCCGTCATTCAGGCGCACAAAGACGCACAGATGTCGTGGGTTCTTGGCCTCATCGGTTTGTTTGTGGCACTCGGGTTCGTTCTTGGCCCCATGGCCATTCACTACGCCAACCGCGCGGAACGCGTTGGGGTTAAGGCAACGCTCGGCCGTGTACTTGGCTGGCTGTGCGTCATCGAGTTCCTGCTCATCGTGGTCTTTGTTGGTTTGGGTGTGGTCCTCTACCTGACCAACTAGCTGTCAAATTACGCGTTACACTTGCCTGTCCAGCTCCACCCCACGGCATCCACTTCGGCCGCACTTCACCATTTATGCAACGAGTGCCGCACCTTCTGCTGGAAGGTGCGGCACTCGTCGTGAATCATGTTTGTGTGGTTTTACTTGGCCTTGAGCAGGACCCTCACTCACAAGTTACGTAAATGCCTAAATTCACCTGGAACTCGGCCATCAATGATGGAAGCAAATCGCAAATGACCAAGAAATCAACTCACGCAGGTTAGTTTCGTAGCTCCTACCGGCACCGATCGAAGGGAGGTACCGTGCGTTACAGTACCCAAGATCGTGCCTCCAGAATTCTTTGCCTGAACATACCCCGTACTTCTGGCATTTACAATCGACCTAACCATAAAATATGAACCCATTTCTTGTGTGGAATTACAAACTCCGATGCTGAGCTTACTACCACCTAGATTTGTCAGCGAATATGCACAGTAGTACCCTGCTGCACACGTCGATGCCGCTTGCATGGAAATCGAATTTGGATTCTCATCCAAAAGATCAAGAAGAATGGCACCATTATTCCATGAGATCTGAGTCGGCCCTGTCTGTTTGCCACCTGGATGCTCTGCCAAAATCGAGTCAATTTTCTGTTGGATGTCCAGATCGTTTCGTCCCACCAATTCCACAGAATTGGCATTGACCGCGACTCCAAGTACCAAAAGGATCGTGGAAAACATTGAGTAGATTTTTGCCCGATTGTACATTTTCTCATCTCCAAATTGAATATTCGATTACGGCCCCAGCTGGAATGTTAAACTCAGGAAGTCCAGCGGAGGTAGAGTACTCAATCGCAAGTATCTTCCAATTGGCTGGATCTACTATAAGTTGCACGCGCCTTTCAGGGAAGAAATTGGAATCCTGCATTGCAAGGGCCACACCCTCACGCCCAAAGCGATCTGTAGTTTTTCCTTCGACCTCGACATCAGGAGCCGAGAGGATTACCTGTATCGCAGCCCTCTCCGCATCCACGCACAGCGTCCAAACCTGCATTAAGGATTCAACCGCGTAAGTGTAGGCACCCGCGCTCCACGCGACGCCACCATCAGAACTCGGCCCACCTAAATATTCAGCCAGGTAGGAACGCATCGCATCTACCGAAAGTGGAGGTTCATTCTTAAACTGAGGATCGAATTCTCCAGCGCTCCAACTATCACTAGAAAGAATGGTCCCTGGCTGAGCGGCACCCTCAGGTATTGAATCTAGGGGTTTTCCATGCGCGGATTGCGGCGCACCTGCGGTTATTTGGCTTGATCCAGAAAAGTCTGGGTTCCATTTCAATTGAATATGTTGCGGCTGGATGTATGTTGAGAGTGGTTGATCTGGATCCAGCTGAATATACCATCCATCTCCTGTGGCACCACGCGAACTCTCGTTCGCACGTATTTCAGGATTCCCGCTGTCCATGCTCCCTGCAGAATCCGCTTCGAGTTGCTTGCGCAGGCTTTCAATGGTCCATGACGTCGAATGTAACGTCAACGCATTGGGTGTCACTGCAAGTGCCGTTGCTGGCCGCAAGAAAGAGACTAATACGAGCGCCAGTACCGTTGCTGTGACCGCAAGTCCAGCGCCAAAGATCAAGACCGGCCCCCGCTTAGTGCCACGTCGACTCGGTACTGGAGTGCGAACACTAGGTGCGCCGTCTCCTACTAAGATATTTTCTAACGTGGCTTGCGCGCGGTCAGGCAATGGAGCGTGGCCATTAGGTCCTGAAGCACGAAGTCGCCTACTAAGTTCGTCCATTGCCTATTCTCCTTCCGCAACCTGAGACATGACTGCAGCCTGTTTATTCTCGATAAGTTGGCGCTTGATCGCGCCTCGCGCCCGGCTCAGGCGTACCCAGACCGCTCCCGTTGAGCAGCCTAGAAACTTACCTACCTCTACGGCGGAAAGACCGTCCCAGTACGTAAGCTGAAGAACTAGCGCATCCCTTGGCGATAACCTTTCCATTGCGACGAGCACGTCGTGGTCCACTGACTCACTCTGTGATTGCACCCTCGCAATCTCATCGTTAACGATCCGCTGTAGCCGACCTCGTTCCCAGACACGACGCTGATACTCATTTCCAATCAGGTTGCGTGCCGTCTGGATGAGCCATCCGGTAGTGATTGTGGCTCCATTTCGATACTTCTCGAACGCGCATGTAAAGGTCTCAGCCACCAGATCTTCGGCCAGTGAAGAGTCCGAAATTCGCAGCAAGACGTATCGGAGAAGCATTCGATACGTGTCCGTATATAGTTCCCTAAAGTCATCCATACAGCTCCTCACCATCAATGACTCGTAAGTATGCAGGCCCTAAGGACCAAGACGGACACACAAGCCGGCCAAAAACATAGATCTCGCGCACTAAGTTTGACGAGCACTACGAATCCTTACACTTAATGTTGGATTCCTCCGAAAAACGTCCTACAGGAGGAATTTCGCAGTAAAAGACTAGCAACTGTAAGGATCCACCCACCTCGGCAAACATATCGGCTAAGTCAGAGGCTCGATCGAGAGGAAATGGTCAGATGGATAACACGTGGTTTCGGAACGCATGGCGTTCTGAACGCTCAGTTGCAATGATGGTGGGCGTCGCGAGAACTACAAGTGCAGACGCCACATGGAGTCTCCAAAGCGATTTCTGGGCGAGGTAACTGTGGAAAGGCGCATTGGGAGATCGTCGCTGCTGTGGATCATTGCAGGAGTTGTCGTTGTAGTCATTGCGGGATTCTTGGTTTGGCGCGCGATCTATCATGAGTCGGCCGTGACCGATCATGAGGCTCGACAGTTTGTTTCTGAAATTGATTCGGCAGTAGCCAGCAAGGACACTGACCTTTGCACACTCGCAACCTTCAGCAAGAAGTGCGGGCGGCTTTTGGAGAACAACACGCAGGAGATTTCTCCAGCACAGAAGCTAGAGATTGTATGCTCTTGGCCGCTTAAGGGCGGTGACGGCACACGAGTTGTGGAAGCGAACGGAGAAGACAGCACCGGAAAGAAATTCCGTACCAGCATCGCCGTATCGCGCGATATGGGGAAGTTGAGCGCGTGGCCCGTCCCCTACTGGCTATATCCGAGCCGTGAAATTCCAGCAGCCGGCGATGCGTCCAGCACGCCGAGCACATTCCCCGATCAGGTTGCAACGGATGTTTCATTCGATCCATGCACGATTCCCGGAGCAACAAACTGACCTCACCTTTGATTTACGACGACTGCCGCACCTTCCAGCAGAAGGTGCGGCACTCGTCGTAAATCATGTTTGTGTGGTTTTTCTTGGCCTTGAGCAGGAAAAACTCACACGCAGCCAAGGAAAACCACACAAAAATGGGGAGGGTATCGCGCGCTCATGCACGACTGTGCGTGCTAGAAGAACTGGGATTCCCACGGGTTGACTAGTTCAACACCCGTGCCCAAGAAGTCCTTCGTGTTTCTGGTTGCACAAACCGCATCATGGGCACGGCAGATCGCGGCAATTTGGGCGTCGGCCGTTGAGATTGGGCTACCCTGATTCGCTCGACGGTTCACTACATCGGCGTAGTACCTGGCGGCGAGATGGTCAAAAGGCAAAATCCCCTGCGAATCCGCGTATGTTCGCACAACTAATTCGACAGCCGCGGTCAACGTACTTTTTCGTTTTCCGTCAGGGAGCCTGCCCACTCCTGCGAAAAGCTCAGCCAACGTAATTGAGGTAATCGCGGCATCACCAGCAAGGTTCTCAAGCCACGAAACAACATTTGGATCCGGCACCGGCCGGAACAGCTCCGAGACCACGTTGGTATCAAGAATGATCATTCAAAGTCCGCAACTCTCGCGAGATCAGTACGCGCCGGGACCTCAAAGCCTTCAACACCGCCAACTTCACGCGCAACCTCGAGCAACGCCAACCCAATGTGCGGGCGGCTTACTGAACGCGCCAAAATATCGCGCACTTCGGCTTCCATGGAACGCCCATGGCGCTGTGCCTGGGCAACGAGCCGCTCCTTGACTGATTCATCAAGACCACGAACCACAATCGTTGACATCTTCACCACCTCCGCTAGCACTCATGATAGCGCTCCTGCGGGGCAACGGATACCCTCCTGATTGGTCCTCCCGCAGAGGTAGAGCCTCACGCTGCGCTGGAACCTTCCATTCACACAGTGAGACTCCCAGAAAGTGTTGTGGTTCCCCGGATTTTCCGGGGAACCACAACACTTTCCGAGCATCTCAGTTGAGCAGATTGCGCATCTGGGCGCTAGCCGGCGATTTCGCTGGCTTCCAGCCACTCCATTTCAAGGCCGTCGCGCTCCTCGGCCAGTTCGCGCAGTTGCGCGTCCAAGGACGCGGTCAGCTCGTAATCGGTTGCGTTCGCGGCCATGTCCGCGTGCAGCTTCGCTTCCAGCTCCTCGATCTTGGCCAACCGGCGCTCGATCCGGTTCAGGTCCTTTTTGGCCGCGCGGATCTCCGCGCTTGAATACTGGGGTCCACTTAGCGACGATCCTGCCGCAGTCCCAGCCACATCGTCGGAAATCTGGGCGGACGCGCCGCCAGAACCACCAGCGCCACCAGAACCAGCCGCGCTAGAACTCGACGCAGCAAACCCACCACCAGAAGAACCAGACGCCGCAGACAACCGCAGGTACTCGTCCACGCCGCCGGGCAGGTGGCGGAACGCGCCGTCGATGACGGCGTACTGATGGTCGGTGACGCGTTCGAGGAAGTAGCGGTCGTGCGAG
>Ga0182744_1001269_pt1 | contig 22314 bp, 26 predicted proteins | sample eDN3rd30CKraftMG_FD_128525 | JGI IMG/M metagenome (GOLD analysis project Ga0182744, IMG submission 128525) | Enriched Miracle-Growth compost microbial communities from Emeryville, California, USA - eDNA 3rd pass 30_C Kraft MG (version 2) (version 2) ...
CGAACAATTGCTTGATAGTCTTTTGAATTTAATAGTTGAATTCCTTCTTGAACAAATGGTAATCGGTGATCCTGAATGCCTAGCACCACTGTATGGTCATGAACCCACGTTCGAACAGTTGGGCTTGTTTGTAATTGCCCGACCAATTGGCAAAGTGTATCATCCATTGCAAAGGATTCAAGTGGAGACCGTGATTTCATCGTAATGGACTGGTCGATAAATCGCCATATCTCTTGTTGTAATAAAGGATGCATTGTTGTTACTCCTTCTTTTTCCTAATCAATATGTATATAGACTTAGCATACACGAAATTCCTTTATTCCATCAAATTTGTTAGGTCAATTTCGTTATTTTTTCCTTCATTAAATGCATTGGAAGCTGAATCAAGTCATTTATAAATGGAATACTTATACGGGATTGAAATTACCACGCTCTTGTCAAATTAGTGAATTTCGACAAATTGTGCCCTTTCTTACAAGGAATTATTTTGATTTTATGCTAAGATACTTGTGAATGATTATCAATTAAGGAGTGTTATCAAATGAATGAAGCAGCAATTACATTAGATGGCTGGTATTGTTTACATGATTTCAGAGCGATTGACTGGACATCTTGGAAATTAGTTTCTCAAGAAGAACGTACAAATGCAGTCAATGAGTTCGTACAATATTTAGAAAAACTAAACGAAGCACATGTTGCAAAAACGGGTTCTCATGCCTTTTATTCAATCATTGGGCAAAAAGCTGATTTTATGCTAATGATCCTTCGTGAAACGCCGGAAGAACTACAAGAATTAGAAGCTGAATTCAATAAATTAGCGATTGCTGATTTCACTGTTCCTACTTATTCTTATGTTTCTGTTGTTGAGCTTTCTAACTATTTAGCACAAGGTTCAAACGAAGATCCTTACCAAAATCCACATGTTCGTGCCAGATTATATCCTGAATTACCTCGCACAAAATACGTTTGCTTCTATCCAATGGACAAACGTCGTGAAGGCAACGATAACTGGTACATGCTTGATATGGAACAACGTCGCGAGTTAATGCGTTCACACGGATTAATCGGCCGCAGCTATGCTGGTAAAGTGAAACAAATCATTACGGGTTCAGTTGGATTGGACGATCATGAGTGGGGCGTAACTTTATTCTCTGAAGATATGCTTCAATTCAAAAAAATCGTCTACGAAATGCGTTTCGACGAAGTTTCCGCTCGCTACGGCGAATTCGGTGAGTTCCTAGTAGGAAACTTATTGGACGAAGATAAATTGACGACTTTCTTAACAGTTAAGTAATAAAGAAAAGCGGAAGGTGCTCATTCAGCTCCGACAACAACTGGAAGAATCGACAAAAGGACGCTTTTTGTCCTTGCAGGCGATTCTGAAGTTGTCGAGGAGCTAGCACCTGCAGCTAGACAATAAAAAGCGGAAGGTGCTCGCGAAAGCCTGAAGCTAGATAAAGAAAAACGAGACGTAATCGAAATACTCGATTCCTACGCCTCGTTTTTTTCTTGTTCTTCTTTCGTTTTCAAAATGATGATGATTGTATTTATAAAAAATCCGATGACTACCATTATTATAAATAAATACCAATGCAACGGCTGCTCGTAAACACTAGCGATAATAAATGAAATAATCGCACTGATGATAATGGAAAACCAAATACCCATTTGCACAGGATCAACCCCTACTATTTACTTTTGACGATGAACGACTCTCCTTTTCCTCTGAAATGCACCTGAAAATGGCGAACGAACCTCCACTCTAGTTTTATTTTATTAATTATTCGATATTTTTATACAAAACTTATGAACTCTTTACTATTTCGTACATACATTAAAAACATGGGCGATTTTTTATTATTTTTTATTCTTAAATGGGTGCAATTGCATAAAGTGTTATGAGGAGGTATGCCATATAGCTGTTTTAGCAGCCAATGATGCTCAAGTATCCTTAACGGCACGGTACATTCGCACAGAAGCTGAAGGAGATGGAGAATTAGGCATGTTGTTGATAGGCAATGTCGGTGTTAATGGTGAATTAGCAAGTTGCCTGGATATCCTAAACAATCAATGCGAAAACAAATGGTATATCAACATCCAGGCGCTTTAAAGACACACAAAAAGGCTTTTTCTATCAACTTGCACCACCTATAGGATTCCCTTTAGCTCCACGGTCATAATTTTGGAATTCTTATTGAACCTGGAGAAAAATCTTTATGATTTTTCTTGCTGCTAGGACTGTCCTACTTAGTAGTTCCATCAATGAAAATACAGGACGTTTTTTTCTTCTCGCCTTGGACAATAAGACTGTCCGACTGTTGCAGTTTTTTGAAATTGAAATTCATAAAATGATGAAAGGGTGTTTTTTTTGACATATTACAATTGGGGTCAAACGAATCAAACAGGTCAACAACAGTATCCAACAACTACTGGTCAATTTCCGACTGGACAATTTCCTGCTGGCCAATATGGATTTACACAATTTCCTGCTGGGCAAGTTACTACGCCTCCAGCACAAAGCACTGTAAGTCCTGTAAGAGTTGGTACAACTGCTGCTGCTCCATTTCGTGAAGAATCATACATCGAAAATATTTTAAGATTAAACCGTGGAAAAGTGGGTACTTTTTACTTCACAATCCCTTCAGGTAATGTAGGAGAGACAGAAGGAGGCACAACACGAGTTGTTCGCGGGGCAATCGTTGAAGCTGGCCGAGATCATGCAATTATTTCTGAAGCCGATACTGGCCATACTTACTTGTTCCCTATGATTTACTTTGACTTTGCAGAGTTTACGGAACCGATCAATTACCTTCCTGGTTCCCCATTACCGCTAAGATAACTACTTATACGGTATATAAAATGCGTAGACAAAGTCGATTAACGGACCTTGCCTACGCTATCATCCACTTCTATCTGGAAGTGGATATTTTTTTGGGATAAGAAAATACTTTCTCATCCACATAAGTTCACCTATGGCTAACAGCTAAAGGATCAAGTGTTTAGCCAAGTTTTCTAATGCCTTGTTTTAAGTATTTGATTGTAGCTAAGCCAAGCGTTTTTGCTGCGATCAACATTGCTCGTTCATCAAAGTTAAATTGGGCGTGGTGATGAGGAAAAGCTTCCTTCCAGGCTGGATCTTTCGCACCTGTAATGAAAAATGTCCCTGGTACCTTTTCTAAATAATAAGCAAAATCCTCCCCTACCATTAAAGGCGAACATTCCGTGACATTGTGCACTTCTTCAATCTGGCACGCAACATCCGCAAGAAATTGTGTTTCCTTTTTATGATTAACAACCGGAGGATATCCTCTTGTAAAGGCATATTCATAGGTCGCATGGAAGCCATCACAAACCGATTTTAAAAGCAGTTCGATTTCATGCTCAATCTGCGTACGGACCTGTTCATCAAAGGTACGAACAGTTCCTTTCACCTCCGCTTTATCTGCAATTACATTGAAAGGATTAATCGCTTCAAAATGCCCAATCGAAACAACTGCTGATTTTAAAGGATCAATTCTTCTTGAGACAACGGTCTGAAGCTGCGTGATAAATTGGGACGCCACGACAATCGAGTCAATGGAATGATGCGGCTCTGCACCGTGCCCACCTTTTCCTTGGATCGTAATTTCTAAACGATCCGCAGCTGCCATAATGGCTCCGTTGCGAACCTGGATATCTCCCAGAGGCGCTGGTGCCCATAAATGTGTGCCAAAGATGACATCCACCCCATCCAAGCATCCGTCTTCAATCATAGGCTTTGCCCCTCCTGGAGCAATTTCTTCCGCAAATTGATGAATAAATACGATGTTTCCTTCAAGTTGGTCCTTCATGGCAACAAATGCCTTAGCCAGAACTAAAAGGGTTGCCGTATGACCATCATGCCCGCAAGCATGCATCACACCATCGTTTTTTGATTTATAAGGAATATCATTTTGCTCTTGAATGGCAAGTGCATCAAAGTCAGCACGCAACGCTACCGTTTTCCCAGGCTTTCCACCTATCAATGTGGCAACTACTCCACGTCCTCCGACACCTTCTCGAACATCGAGACCAAGTTTACGATGATAATTTGCTATATATTTTGGTGTATGAACTTCATGAAATGATAGTTCAGGATTTTCATGCAGATGGCGCCTGATGGAAACCATTTCTTCATAATGATTTTCCAATACAGTAAATAATTGCTCCATAATAGCTCCCCTTTCATGTACTGACAATATATGTTGGTTTCACAAATTTACTCTTGTTATGAATAACTTTATCATGTTTCGGAATGTTAAGTATGAAAATTCTAAAAATTAATGCTGAATTGCTAAAATTTATGTTGTGGATTTGATAATAAAAAAGAATTACACGGTTTACGATCTGTGCAATTCTTATTTTCAACTCTATTAATTTTTATGTTTTAATGTGGAAACCAACAGAAGAATCCATCCTGCCAAGAATAGTACCCCGCCAATTGGAGTAATGGCTCCTAAAATCTTAATCCCTGAAATAGCTAAAATATAAAGACTTCCAGAGAAGAAAATGATTCCTAAATTCATGCAGACTGCGGCAACTTTCAACTGTTTGATGGAACCAAATAGTTTGGGACTCATTATAATTCCGATCGCAAGAAGCGCAATGGCATGGAACATTTGGTACTGTACCGCCGTTTCCCAAATCCCTTTCCCGTAATCATCTAATACGGCATCCAGCGCATGTGCGCCAAATGCACCTAATGCAACGACTACAAATCCGTGTATTGCACCTGAAATGATTGAACCTTTCATTTTTAAACCTCTTCTCTATGTATGTGTTGATAATTTTTTGTTGATGTTGGGCAATCCGTATGGAGACTATTAAACTGCTCCCGCTTTACCCTCGAGCCCTAAAAGTCAAAAATCGAATCCCCATTCGCATCCTGTTCTTTTAACTTTTCACCATTTACGGAGCTAGTATTTTGAATCATGTTATGCGATTGGGCCATGATTGGGCTTACTTGAAAACTATGAGTTGGTTGAACAGTCATATTTAGTGCGCTTGTAGATGCGTTTTTCACTCCACTAGATAAGCCCACATTGCAAAGTGCACGAATCGCGTTTAGTTGTTCCCGAATATGCTGTTCATCCGGACTATTCTTTGTACTCGCCACAAGCTGTTCAATTTCGATTAACAGTGCTTGATAAGAAATCATATTCTAACGATCCCCCAGTGTTTGTTTAGGTACAAACTGCATACAATCCATACCTGATGATTGTTTGACAACTACAGAAGGCAGCTGCTTTGTTTTAAACTTATAAGCTGTGCATGAACGAGGGTTTCTCTGATCCCATGTCACACGGAAATACTGGCATTTAAAACAATTTACCTGCATTACGGCTTCCCTACTTTCTATTTCAATTTAACAGATTTCAAATACTGTGAAAAGTTTTGTGGTCTCAAAGCTTTTACTCAAAACACCAATCGATTGGTTCTTGTTCCCATTCTATTAATTTGCCATTAATTTTCGAGAAAGGTTTGCTGCCGAAAAAGCCTCGATGGGCGCTTAATGGACTTGGATGGGGTGCCTGTAGGATATAATGATGCTTGCCACTTTTTTCAATAATTGCACGTTTTGTTTGTGCCGGTTTTCCCCATAAAACAAAGATAATAGGCTCTTTTCGCTCAGCCAGTCTTGTAATCACTGCATCAGTAAACTGTTCCCACCCCTGTCCTTTATGTGAATTCGCTTCACCTTGCCGAACAGTCAACACTGTATTTAATAGGAAAACACCCTGTCTGGCCCATTTCATCAAATAGCCGTCCTTTGGAGAAGGGCAACCCATATCACTCTCCAGCTCCTTAAAAATATTTCGCAAGCTGGGCGGATGAGGAACACCTGGTTTAACAGAAAAACTCATACCATGTGCTTGACCGGGTCCGTGATAGGGATCTTGTCCAAGAATGACAACTTTCACATCTTTATAAGCCACTGAGTAAAATGCACTCATGACTTCTTCTTTAGGTGGATAAACTGTTGATAGGCTATATTGTTCTGCTACAAATTGTTTTAGCTTTATATAATAGGGTTTTTCAAATTCAGAGGAAAGTATATCTTCCCAATCGTTATCGAATATTTTTTTCATTAAAAATACACCTCCCATTAAAACTACTTTATCTAGTTACCCGTTTCAATAGGAGATTCTTTTCAAAATCCGCCAAATTTGTGAAAAAGTCAGGATAGCCAGCTAACAAAAATACCCCTATTGTTTTCATTCCGATTGTATTGATTTTCTCTGGCATTATATTTTTTGCAAAAACTGGCTATTTTTATAAAGTCAGAATTATACTATACTTTAGGACATTAATTTCATTACGCAGGTGAAGGAGAAACGATTATGGCATTGAAAAAAACATTAACAATCGCAGGTTCTGATGCTTCTGGCGGAGCAGGTTTAGAAGCAGATTTAAAAGCATTCGAAGAACATGATACTTACGGCATGGCGGCAGTTACAGTGATCGCGACAATGGATCCTGATGACAACTGGAACCATGGCGTTTTCACATTACCAATCGATGTTTTGCAAGCACAATTAAAAACGGCATTCTCTACTGGGATCGATGCTTTAAAAACAGGAATGCTATCAACTGAAGAAGTTATCCAAACTACTGGTGAAGCAATTGCTGCATCTGGTGTTGAAAAAGTTGTCATCGACCCTGTTATGGTATGTAAAGGTGAAGATGAAGTGCTAAATCCAGGTACTGTGGATGCAATGATTCAATATCTCTTGCCTAACGCTCTTGTTACAACCCCTAACCTTTTCGAGGCTGGACAACTTGCCGGAACAGGTACACCAAAAACAATCGGACAGATGAAAACAGCAGCTGAGAAAATTAAAGAACTTGGTGCCAAAAACGTAATCATCAAAGGTGGTCGTGCACTAGATACCGAAAAAGCGGCCGATTTATTCTACGATGGCGAAAAATTCTATTTACTAGAAACACCAAAAGTTGAAACAACATATAACCACGGTGCTGGCTGTACATTTGCCGCAAGTGTAACAGCAAACCTTGCGAACGGATTATCCGTGAAAGATGCAGTCTTCGAAGCAAAAGAATTCGTAGCAGCAGGCATTCAGCACGGATGGAAATTAAACCAATTCGTTGGACCGGTATACCACGGCGCAAAACCTCGCCTTGGCGCTCCAGAAGTAACTATTAGAGAAATTTAAATTTTTTATGGACCAGGTCTTTGGACAATTCGAAATTGTCCAGGGACCTGGTTCTTTTAGATCCAAGCATTTTCTTTTCATAAAGTTGCCAACTTTACTATAATAATTAGTAATGTAATGTGAAAGGAGAATTAAGATGAAGGAAGTACAAATTAATGAGCTCCAAGAATTGCTTAATTCTTTTGCCAACAAGGATGTTTATATCCATCTTGAAACAACAAATGGAGCATATGCCTCACATTTTGACGAAAGAGTTTTTAATGCAGGGGCATTCATTCGAAATGTGAAAATTCGATATGAACTAGCAAAAATTATCGATGATACCCCTCACCGGGTGGGGTTGAAAATGGATCACGGCTGGGTTTACGCACAAGGAATTACCCATTATGAATTAGATGAAAAAGGCCGTTTACTGATGGCTGGATTAGACTTTACAGGGAAACTTGCTGTTGCACTAGAAATTAGTGAAACACCATTTTCTTATTAAGGAGTGGATTTTACATGACATTACAACCACAACGTCAAATTTTAGTAGTCTTTCCTCATCCAGACGATGAAGCGTTCTCATCTGCCGGAACAATAAGACTCTACCGAAACATGGGAGTTCCCGTTACATATGCATGCTTAACATTAGGTGAAATGGGACGTAATCTAGGCAATCCTCCTTTTGCTACTCGTGAATCTTTGCCTGAAATTCGTCGCGAAGAGTTAAAGGCTGCTTGTGAAGTCATGGGAATTGAAGATTTACGAATGATGGGATTACGAGATAAAACCGTAGAATTCGAAGACGATGAAAAAATGGTAAAGCTTGTAAAAGATCTAATTGATGAGCTGAACCCTTCATTAATCATCACTTTCCTTCCTGGCTATGCAGTACATCCAGATCATGAGGCTACAGCACGAGCAGTATTTGAAACGGTTCGCCGTATGCCAAAAGGCGATCGCCCAACAATTTACGCGGTTGGCTTTGCGAACAACACAATCACTGATAACGGTGAACACAATCTTCAAATCGATGTGAGCAGTGTGAAGCTTGATAAAGTAAAAGCTTTGCAGGCTCATGCTTCCCAAACCGCTTGGATGATTGAAGAAAACGCGAAACGCACGGATGATGGTCAGCCAATGAGCGATAGCTGGCTGCATTACGAACGTTTCTATGTGATTAATTTGGAAGATTAATGGTCATATTAAGGAGTAGGTAAACATTACCTGCTCCTTTTACATACATTTTAACGCATAATTATTCTATACATAAATAACACCAACAGCAATAATAATAGTTTACTATCCCCATTTATTTCCTCTTTATTCATTTTTTATCCATTCATTAATTTTAGAATTATCTAACTTTTTATAAACATATTTACACATGCATATAAAATTTATATAGTGTATAAATATACAAAACATCAACCTACAAAGAGGGACAAACATATGACAAAAAAATTCACTTCATATACATGGTTTCTTTTTATCTTTCTTTCGTTAATTGGCATTTTCTTATTCATCACTCCAATTGACGCCGGAGATGGTCTAAAAGTACCCGTTGCGATTTTAGCAAATTGGCTTTCTGCAAATGTTTCAGGCTTTATTCATTGGTTTGCTTATATGGTCTTTATCATCGCTGCAATCGGCGCATTACTTATCAAATTCGTTCCAGAGTCCGAAAACAGAACTTTATTTGATTCCTTATTCCGTGTAAATTGGTTCTGGACAACTATGCGTGTATTAGCTGTAATCTTTGCAACTATGTATTTATTCCAAGTTGGACCTGAAAGCTTTACAAGCGACAACACCGCTGGATTGTTAATCACTCCAGACGGCGGTTTGGTAACTATGATGTTCTCACTTTTCTTGTTTGCCGGTTTGCTATTGCCTTTACTAACAGACTTCGGTTTACTGGAATTCTTCGGTTCCATGATGGTTAAAATTATGCGGCCATTATTTAAAATTCCAGGTCGTTCAGCTATCGACTGTTTAGCTTCTTTTGTTGGCGACGGAACGATCGGTGTTCTATTAACAGCTAGACAATATGAAGAAGGCAATTACAATGCCCGTGAAGCTGCTACAATTGCAACAACATTCTCTGTCGTTTCGATTACTTTCTGTTTCGTTGTACTTGATACAATCGGCTTAAACGACTATTTCCTGCAATTTTATGGTTCGGTTATTTTAGTTTCGATTATTCTAGCTTTCATCATGCCTCGTATATTCCCATTACGCGGCAAACCTGATACTAATATCGATGGTTCTACACCTAGCGAACGCAGCGAGGATGTTCCTGAAGGCTTTAACTCTTTTTCTTTTGGATTAAACAACGCTTTATCGAAAGCGGATAGCAATAAAAACCTTGGAAAAGTAGTCGGTTCTGGTTTCAAAAACGTACTGGAAATGTGGTTTGCAATTACACCTGTCATCATGGCGTTCGGTACGATTGCTTTAGTTCTTGCTGAGTACACTAGCTTCTTTAAAATTCTAGGGATGCCATTCGAGCCAATCCTGGCTGTATTGCAAATTCCTTTTGCTGACGAAGCTGCGCAAACAATGATTGTTGGTTTCGCAGATATGCTATTGCCTTCCATTTTAGGTTCCGGCATCGATTCCGAGTTAACTCGATTCTTTATCGCTACAGTTTCTGTAACGCAACTCATTTACATGTCAGAAGTAGGTGGCCTGATCTTAGGGACAAAGCTGCCTATCAAAATTTGGGATCTGTTCTTGATTTTCTTAATTCGTACACTCATCTCAATTCCAATCGTTGCACTTCTTGCACATTTACTATTTTAATAAGATTGGACTGGGACCAGCAGTTGATGCTGGTCCCTTTTTGTATGGGTTCGTTTTGCTTTACGATGGATTGGGCGAGTGGGTACTGGTTATGAAAAGCGGTTCTTTTTAAATGGTCGGATTCTTCCTAAGGTCAATGAATTACTGTTCGAGGCATATTTTTTTGAATTTAAAAATAATTCGTAAAAAATTCTGATTTTTATGATAAAATGAGTCAATGGTCGATTTAAAACGGAGGTAACAAAACGATGGAAGTTGTAAATTCAAATAGTATAGCAGTGGAAAATGTGCTGATCGCGCATCAACATTTAAAAGATGTTGTGTTCCATACCCCACTTCAAAAAAATGAGTACTTATCAGAAAAGTATAATGCCAATATTTATATCAAACGTGAAGATTTACAGCACGTGCGCTCTTTCAAGCTGCGTGGTGCGTACTATAAGATTAAAAAAATAGAAGAAGAAGCCCGCAAAAGCGGCGTGGTTTGTGCAAGTGCCGGGAACCATGCGCAAGGCGTGGCATTTGCCTGTGCACACTTAAACATCAAAGGTGCCATTTTCATGCCTTTAACAACACCAAAACAAAAAGTTGACCAAGTTCGCATGTTCGGCCGCAATCATATCGAAATCATTCTGGAGGGTGATACATTCGATGATTCCGCTACTGCTGCAAAGGAATATTGTGATGAGCATAATATGATTTTCATTCATCCTTTCGATGATTTGGACATTATTGCCGGACAAGGTACCGTAGCTGTGGAAGTTTTAAACGATATCGAAGAGCCCTTAGATTACATTTTTGGCGGAATTGGCGGCGGCGGTTTAATGGCCGGTATTTCATCCTATATTAAAAACATTTCGCCTGACACTAAAGTCATCGGCGTCGAGCCAGCAGGTGCCGCCAGCATGAAAGCTGCTTTTGATAACGGCGGGCCAATATCTCTCAATAAAATCGATAAATTCTGTGATGGAACTGCTGTGCAATGTGTAGGATCGAAAACCTATGAGATTTGCAGCAAATATTTAGACGATATCGTACTCGTTCCGGAAGGCAAAGTAAGTACAACCATTTTAGATTTGTACAATAAACACGCGATTGTGGCAGAACCATCTGGTGCGCTTCCTGTTTCGGCATTGGATTTATATGCTGATGAGATCGTTGGAAAATCTGTGGTTGTCGTGATCACTGGCGGAAATAATGACATCAGCCGCATGCAAGAAATTAAAGAGAAATCTTTATTGTATGAAGGACTGCTTTATTACTTTATCGTCAACTTCCCGCAACGCGCAGGCGCCCTTCGCCAATTCCTAACTGTTGTGCTTGGACCAAATGATGACATCACAACTTTCGAATATACGAAGAAAAACAATAAAGAAAGCGGCCCTGCCCTAGTCGGTATTGAAGTCAGCCACCCTGAAGACTATCAAGGCCTCATCAACCGCATGCGCTTCAACGGCTTTGAATTCACCGAAGTCAATAAAGACAGCCAACTATTTGGCTTGCTGGTATAATTGGAAAGTAAATTTTGCGCGAGCACCCGAACTGCATTCGGGTGTTTTTTTGTTTGGGGTGTGGGGTGAGTTTACGAGCGAGTTTACGAGCGAGTTTGCTTCTATTACGAGCGATTTTTCCTTTGGTTCGAGCGACTTTCTTCTCTTTACGAGCGAGCCTTTTCGTTACGAGCGATTTTGCTCCTTTTACGAGCGGTTTTTCCTTTGGTTCGAGCGACTTTCTTCTCTTAACGAGCGAGCCTTTTCGCTACGAGCGATTTCGCTCCCTTTACGAGCGGTTTTCCCTTTGGTTCGAGCGACTTTCTTCTCTTTACGAGCGAGCCTTTTCGTTACGAGCGATTTTGCTCCTTTTACGAGCGATTTTTCCTTTGGTTCGAGCGACTTTCTTCTTTTTACGAGCGAGCCTTTCATATTATTATCTGTTTTTTACTTAATTTGAAATTTATCCCTTCAACGGTGACTCGTATCTTTTTTCACACTTTCAACATTATTTTTATGATCAAAACTTAAAAAATCTGGAATTCTATATTTTCGATTACGGAAAGTGCCTGTTTGTTCCAAATTTATCTTCTGAATTATTCTTTTTATTGCGTGTCGAGATTCCACCCCCAAATAGTCTCTCAACCCCTGGTTTGAAATCCATTCACCAAACAAATAACGATAATCAGAAAGCGCCTCTACGTATGCAGCTTTGCACTTAAATCCACATTTCACACATTTAAAACTGCCATGTTCATATTTCATCACACTTTTATAGTCGCAGCTTTTACATAAAACGCCTTTACGAAGTCTACGCACATCTACTTTGGCTTTCCATTGTTTACATTGATGCATGTTCAGCAGTTCGATCTTGAGCTTTTCTAATTGGGGTGATGATAGACTACTTTCTCGGTGTTTATTGAATAATTTGTCGAGTTCGGTTTGTAGGCCGCTTGCGTGGAATATTGGGGCTCCCTTTGGAATCGAGCCAATAATTGTGTAATCACTTACGAAAATTACTGCGTATTCGACTGGTAAATTTAATTGAAAGTCACGTAACTTTCGTTTTACAAATTCTGCGTGACGCTTGACTTGATCAATGGGGTTTTTGAAGGATTCTATTAACCCTTCCTGTTTAGTGCGAATCATTTGGTGCTTTGATTCATCGATATCAATCCGGCCGCCAATATCTTTTATTTCAAGTAGCCAAATAAATTGAGGGGTTAAACAGATTGTGTCTATTTGATGTGAGTTGCCTGCGTGGTTTACAGTTTCGAAGCCATGAAAGAGATAATAAGGATTGGGAATATTCATTTCATTCCACATCTGATCAACACATACTTCGCCACCATAGCCTTTCCTTTGCGACACATGCATGTCCTTATAAAAACTAAATTCACCTCCATCATTTTCGGGCAATCTCTTCACCAAAGCCTCGAGAGTTAATAGCTTCCATGATTTTTGTCTTTCTAGTACCTCCATACACTTCCCTCCTTTAGAATAATTTTAGACACATAGAACAATTCTAGCAATCTCACCAGAAATCTCTCTTACCACCAAATTCAAAATTTGACCATAAAAAAGAGGGGAAACTTCAATTCCCATGAAGTTTCCCCTCTCAAATATTTATTTTCAGCAATTTCGTTGGATGGATTCTAAAGCTGCTGTCCTTCCACGAAGCACTTCCCACTAACTCCCCAACAACGCACGGTCGGAGTTCATTTTCTCGCCACGGATTTTTTCGAACTCGGACATTAAATCAGGGATGGTTAGAGTTGGTTTTTTCTCATCGTCAATCGTTAAAATGATTTGCCCTTTATCCATCATAATTAACCGATTTCCAAGGTCGATTGCTTGTTGCATATTGTGGGTTACCATTAATGTGGTTAAGTTGCCCTCTTCGACCAGCTGCTTTGTCAAACGAGTGATGAGCTCGGCACGGGATGGGTCAAGGGCAGCTGTGTGTTCATCTAATAATAGGATGGATGGCTTTGTGAAGGTTGCCATCAACAAAGATAAGGCTTGGCGCTCCCCACCTGATAGCATTCCCACCTTTGCATTAAAGCGGTTTTCAAGTCCTAAGCCTAATTTTTCAAGGGATGACTTAAAGAAATCACGACGTCCCCGGCTTACCCCTTTACGCAAGCCCCGTTTCGCGTTACGCGAATAAGCAATGGCCAAGTTTTCCTCGATCGTCATCGAAGGCGCAGTTCCTGCCATCGGATCCTGGAAGACGCGGCCAATATATTGGGATCGCTTGTATTCTGGCAATCGTGTTACTTCCCTGCCTTCAATCGTTACGGCACCAAAGTCAGGCGTTAATGCGCCAGATATCATATTCATCATTGTTGATTTTCCAGCACCATTACTTCCAATGATCGTAACAAAATCACCAGGTGCCAAATGCAGATTTATATTGTCCAAGGCAATTTTTTCATCAGGTGTTGCTTCATTGAAAATCTTATTGATGCCCTCTAATTTAAGCAAGGTGATTCCCTCCCTGCGTCTGAGTTACTTCTCTTTGTTGCGTGAGTCGTTCCGTTCGCCGCTTCTCTTTTCGTATTTTCTCGCGTCGCTTATCTACGAGCTGTGGAATGACTAAAGCTAAAACCACGATTATAGCTGTAATCAACTTCATATCAGATGTATCCAACCAATCGATACGTAACGCAACTGCGTAAATGATACGATAGATAATTGCACCAGCAACAACTGCCATTGTAGTGCGGAAAATTGTTTTTGTTCCAAAGATGGCTTCCCCGATAATTACGGATGCGAGACCGATGACAATCATCCCAATTCCCATATTTGCATCGGCAAATTTTGAATATTGGGCGATTAAAGCCCCGGAAAATGCAACTAAGGCATTGGATATACCCAGTCCTAATACGATTAAGCCATCCGTGTTGGCCGAAAAGCTGCGTATCATCCGTTTATTGTCCCCTGTTGCACGAATTGCAAGTCCCACCTCTGTTTTTAAGAACCAATCCACGATAAACTTAATGATCAATGTTAGAATTAACACGACTAAAATAGTACCCCAAGTCGATGGAGCGTTTTGAAAGCCTAATGTATTTTTAAAAAAGTTTATAAGAGCATCATCAATTCCAAGATTACCCCAAAAACCTTGAAACTGTGTAAAAATTGAATCATCATTCATCAATGGAATATTGGGTTTCACCTTGGCATTTTCGTCAGATAGCCCCATAATACGAAGATTAATCGAATACAATGCTATCATCATTAAAATCCCAGAAAGCAGTGGATTTATCTTTCCTTTAGTGTGCAAAAGACCTGTCATACATCCTGCAATAAATCCAGCAACAATTGCTAGTACCGTAGCTATTATCGGGTGGTAGCCAAGTGCAATCATCATTGCTGCAGTAGCTGCCCCTGTAACAAAGCTTCCATCAACCGTTAAATCCGGAAAATCTAACACTCGGAATGTTAGATACACTCCGAGTGCCATAATTGCATAGATGATTCCTTGCTCAACCGAACCGAACAATGCTGTAAACATATCGAATCATCTCCTAACTCTTATCTTTTATTCGTAAATTTCTGCATTCCAGGAATCTTGAATTTCAAGACCTAAGCCTTCAGCAGTCCCTTTATTAATCAATAATTTTAAGTTTGCTGGGTATGCTGCCGGAATATCTGAAGGAGTTGCTTCTCCGTTAAGAATTTTCACAGCCATCTCTCCAGCTTCAAAACCGATATCATAGTACTCGAAGCCGTAAGCCGCTAAACCGCCGCGTTCAACCGAATCCAATTCCCCTACCATTAATGGAAGCTGGTTGGCATTTGCAACGTCAATTACTGACTCCAATGCCGATACTACAGTGTTATCAGTGATAATATATAAAGAATCTACTTTACCGATTAATGATTCAGTTGCTTGTTTCACTTCAGCCGAAGTTGAAACCGGTGCTTCCACCAATTCGACGCCAGCTTCATCTAATAAACCTTTAATTTGTTCAATCTGAGATACAGAGTTTTGCTCACCCGTGTTATAAACTGTTCCAACTTTTTTCGCACCAAGCTGATCCTTCAAGAAGGCTACTGTGTTCGCGATTGTATCCGGATGTAAATCAATAGTACCCGTTACATTGCCGCCTGGAGCTTCCATAGAATCGATTAATTCAGACCCTACTGCATCTGTAACTGATGTGAAAATAATTGGAATATCTGAAGTTGCCCCTTTTACTGCTTGAGCAGAGGGAGTTGAATTTGCGAAAATTAAATCAACGCCTTCATTTACTAAGTTTTGGGCAATTGTCATATTCATGCTTTGATCGTTTTGTGCGTTTTCCTCAACAAATTCTACATTTAAACCTGCCTCTTCTAACGCCGCTTTAAAGCCTTCCGTTGCAGCATCTAAAGATGGATGCTCCACAATCTGTGTAATCCCTACTTTAAATGTTTTTCCTTCTTCAGTTGCACCAGTACTTGCATCACCTGCAGATTCGCTAGATGATGTTTCACTGCCCCCGCCACAAGCCGCCAATAAAAGCACCAGTCCCAATAGTAAGAATGAAAGCCTTTTCGAACTATTTTTCATGTTATTTCCCCCTAATTCTTCTCTCGAACTTACAAACTCATTTTGAAAGATATCTGAATCTATTTCACTATTCAAAAAATTCGAGTTTGTCGATTATATTACATTGAACAATTTTAATAGTCAATAAGATTTGGAATGTTCTGAAATTAACAAAATTGAATTATCTCTTCCAATAAAACATTTTGTCGCTTTAAACCGCTAAAGTATGCCGTTTAGCCAAAAAAAATATTATATTAATAAAATAAAATTCTTGTGACAAATTTCCGACATTTCCCGAACTCTGTCAGATTAGCAGTTTTGTTTTCTCGTGAAATTTAATAATAATTTGACATACAGATGAAACTATAATAATATATTTCTCTGTGCTCTTTTACGTGGTTCGAGAACCTCCCACGAAAAAAAACTAAGGAGAAATGAATATGAAAATAAAATTTTTGGCAACAACAGGGATTATAGCTGCCCTTTATATAGCTGTTACCATGTTAGTTGCTCCATTCGGATTTACCGAAATTCAATTCCGTGTATCTGAGATGTTCAATCATCTTGTAGCATTTAACCCACGTTATATGCTGGGAGTTGTGATCGGTGTATTTATCGCCAATTTATTTTCACCACTAGGTGTATACGATTTGGTGTTTGGTGTCGGTCATTCTATTATTACACTTGCAATCTTTATTTTGATTTGTAAGTTTGTAAAAAACACATTGCTGCGATTAATCATCAACACGTTTTTATTCACGTGCACGATGTTCATTATCGCGTTTGAATTAAATCTGGCACTTGAACTGCCATTCCTTTGGACATGGTTTACTTGTGCTGTCGGGGAATTCGCCGTGTTAGCTATTGGGGTGCCAATTATGCATCTATTGAATAAACGATTAAACTTTAAAGATTTAATCTAATACTTAAACCGAGGGCAAAAGTAGTCCTTTATTATAAGATTCTTTCCTATAATAAAGGCTTACTTTTATCCCTCGGTTTTTTTATGTTTAAAATTAAATTAACACGTTGATTTTTCTGAAAACATTGACAAAATAAGAAATTACCTCTACAATTCTATTTAACTAATTGTTCGGATACGGTAGCAGGTTGCGGGAGCGCAGCCACCGTTTGAGCAAAGCAGAGTTTAGATGAGAAAGCTGAGACAAATTGATGAATAAGAAGAGTAGCGGTTATTGATCGCTTTAGAGAGCTAGTGGTTGGTGGAAACTAGTGCGAGCAAAATCGTGAATGGGCCTTATGAGAGCAGCTAGCATTCGTTAGTTGACGTATTTCCTACGTTACAAGGAAGTGTTTTAACGCTTTTGGAAGCAATGCTTCTGTGTAAAACACGCCAAGGTGGAAGTATGCAAATGCTTCAACAGAGGTGGCAACGCGGTATCTATCGTCCTCTACAAAAGGAATTTCCTTTTGTAGAGGACTTTTTTATTGTCTCATTCTAACTGCTAATTAAATTTCAGGAGGATGAAAAATAATGACAATCAACTCTTTCACAAGCCATGTAAAGGAAAATAAAAATTTATCCTACGAAGAAATGCTGAAAGCCGCAGAATTAATTTTTAATGAAGAAACACCAAAAGAAGCCATAGCCGATCTTTTAATCGCCTTAAGCCATAAAGGTGAAACAACAGAAGAAATTGCAGCACTGGCAACCGTCATGAAATCCTATGCCCTTCCCTTAAATCTTACAAAAGGAAATTATCTTGATAATTGCGGAACAGGCGGTGATGGCTTACAAAGCTTCAATATTAGTACTACCTCTGCTTTCGTACTGGCAGCTAACGATCTTTCAGTAGTCAAGCATGGAAACCGTAAAATTTCAAGTGCTTCTGGAAGCTCCGATGTTTTGCAAGCTTTAGGAATTCATACCGATTTCACGACCCAGGATTCAGTTGATTTATTAAATAAAACAGGCATCACTTTCCTTTATGCCCCAAATGTGCATCCAAAATTAAAACGCATCGGTGAAGTCCGTCGCTCCATTGGAAAACCAACAATATTCAATATGGTTGGTCCATTAACCAATCCAGCTGATTTAACTAACCAGCTTGTCGGGATTAATCGACCTGAATTTGTTCACGATTACGCGGAAGTCCTTCGCATCTTAGGGCGGGAGCGTGCAGTGGTTGTATCTGGCACACAAGGGATGGATGAAGCGTCTCTAGATCAGGAGAATACACTTGCACTTCTTGAAAATGGGGAGATTAAATCTTTCTCCATAGATATTGAAGATCTAGGTTTAGCACCTGCCCCAGTTACGGCATTACGCGGCGGGACACCTGATGAAAATGCCATCATTTTAAAAGATTTATTGAATGGCAAGCAGAGTGCTTACTTTGATGCCGTACTATTGAATGCCAGTCTCGCTCTCTTCGCCAGTGGAAAGGTGTCTTCCGTTGATGATGGCGTCGGATTAGCCCGTGAAAGTATTTTATCTGGGAAAGCATTAGCAAAATTAGAGGCTGTTGTTGATTACAGTCAGACCATTTTAAAGGAGCGCGCAATATAATGACCATTTTACAAACAATCTTAGACCATAAAGAAACCCTTATCCCTTCACTTCTTGCAACTGAACCATCGTTTGAAGTGACGCGTAAATCCCGCGTTTCTTTATATGAAACTTTAAGAAAAGCTGATACGCTTCAAGTTATTTCAGAAATGAAGCGTGCTTCCCCTTCAAAAGGACTTATCAATGTTGGAGTTAATCCGGTTGAACAAGCGAAGAAATATGAACAGGCGGGGGCTGCATGTATATCCGTGTTAACAGAGGATAAATATTTCAAGGGCTCTTTCCAGGATTTAGCGGATATTGCAAATCAAGTGGATATCCCAATTCTAAATAAAGATTTCATCGTCCATGAGATACAAATTGATTATGCAAAGGCAGCTGGGGCTTCCGTGATTTTGTTAATTGTAGCAGCGCTTTCCGATGAAAAGTTAAAGGCATTTTACACATATGCCAGTGTATTGGGATTGGATGTTTTAGTTGAAGTTCATAACGAGGAAGAATTAGACCGTGCTTTAGCTATCCATCCAAAGATTATCGGAGTAAATAATCGTGATTTAAAAACATTTAACGTAAATCTTGCTCAAACTGAAAAATTAGCAGAAAAAATCAATGCCTATGAGGATATCGCCTTTATTAGTGAAAGCGGCATTTGGAATGCCGGGGATGCCAACCGAGTTTCTCAAGCTGGAGCACGTGGAGTGTTAGTTGGTGAATCTTTAATGGTAAGCGGAAATGTAGAAAAAGCCTTACTCGATTTACAAGTACCACTTCCCTACCTTGTAAAGGACGTGAAGTAATCATGGTAAAGGTGAAAATTTGCGGCCTTAAAGAAGAAGAACATATTCAGGCTGCCGTATCTGCAGGAGTTTCATGGATTGGATTCATGTTCGCTCCCAGCAAACGTCAAATTTCCGTTGATCGAGCATGTGAGCTTGCAAGACTAATTCCCTCCCATGTAAAAAAAGTGGGCGTGTTCGTGAATCCAACTGAACAAGATGTACGGCTTGCTGTTGAAGAGATTGGCCTTGATTATGTTCAATATCATGGAAGTGAAACCCCTTCTTTTATCAGAGATTTAGGCTATCCTTCCATCAAGGCGATTTCAATCCGCGGCTATGAAGACGTAGAAAAAGCAAGTCACTATGATGTGGATTACTATCTTTTTGATGCACCTGGTACAGATTATGCTGGTGGAAGCGGCCATGTATTTGACTGGTCATTATTAGACCAACTTTCCATTCCAAAGAAACGCGTAATTTTAGCTGGTGGACTAAATCATGAAAATGTAGCCTCTGCCATTGATCAAGTGATGCCTTTTGGAGTTGATGTCTCAAGTGGTGTAGAGAAAGATGGGCGTAAAAGCAGCGAGCTAATTAAACAATTTATAAAAGCTGCAACTAACATAAGTGTGGCAGAAACAAATGCATTGAAATAAAATCAGACTCCCATTTGAAGAGTCATTAGGAGTGAAATTGGATGACAACTGAAGTAAAAGGACGCTTTGGCCGTTTCGGTGGACAGTTTGTTCCAGAAACATTGATGACAGCTTTGCAAGAACTAGATGAAGCCTATGATAAAGTGAAAAACGATGAAGCTTTTCAGGAAGAACTTCGCTACTATTTAAAAAATTATGTCGGTCGGGAAACCCCTCTTTATTTTGCGGAACGTTTAACTCAGGAATGTGAGGGTGCAAAAATCTATCTAAAGCGTGAAGATCTTAACCATACCGGTGCCCATAAAATTAATAACGCTCTAGGGCAAGCTCTTCTCGCAAAGCGTATGGGGAAGAAAAAAATTGTCGCTGAAACTGGTGCTGGCCAACACGGTGTTGCCACTGCGACAGCCTGCGCCCTTTTGAATCTGGAATGTATCGTATACATGGGAGCTGAGGATGTTAAGCGCCAAGCATTAAATGTTTTCCGTATGGAGCTTCTAGGTACAAAAGTTGTAGCAGTGGATAAAGGCTCTGCAACATTAAAGGATGCCGTAAATGAAGCCTTGCGTCACTGGGTTACAAATATCGAGGATACCCACTACATTTTAGGATCAGCAATGGGTCCTCACCCGTTCCCTACCATTGTACGCGACTTTCAACGTGTTATCGGTGACGAAACAAGAGCTCAGATTTTAGAAGTTGAAAATCGATTGCCTGATGCCGTAGTTGCTTGCATTGGTGGTGGCAGTAATTCAATCGGCATGTTCTATCCGTTTGTTGAAGATAAGGACGTGGCATTGCACGGAGTCGAGGCTGCCGGAAAAGGAATCGAGACTGGTAAACATGCTGCTGCTATTTATAGCGGCCAAACTGGTGTATTACATGGCGCCTTTATGTACCTTTTACAGGATGACAATGGCTTTGTTCAAGAAGCTCACTCGATTTCGGCGGGTCTTGATTACCCTGGAGTAGGACCAGAACATTGTCATCTCCATGATATCGGACGTGCAACTTATGGGAACGTGACAGATGAGGAAGCACTGGAAGGCTTGAAATTGCTTTGCCGTACAGAAGGCATCCTCCCTGCCCTTGAAAGTGCCCATGCAGTTTACTATGCTTCCAAACTAGCAAAAACAATGGCTCCTGATGAGATATTAGTTATTTGTTTATCTGGACGTGGGGATAAAGATGTCCACACAATTTCTGAAGCATTTGGAGGTGACCTGGGATGAGTCAATTAAAAGAAGCTATTTTATCTGTTACCTCTTCTGGTGATAAAGCATTCATTCCATATATCATGGCTGGTGATGGCGGATTGGAAAAATTAAAGCCTATAATTTTGAGGCTTCAACAGCTTGGCGTGACTGCCATTGAAGTCGGGATTCCATTTACGGATCCTGTAGCGGACGGTCCAACCATCGAAAGAGCTGGTGAACGAGCTTTAGCCAGCGGCACAACCTTACGCAAAGTAATTGAAACTTTGACTGGCTTTGCAGACGAAATTACAGTGCCGCTTGTTGCAATGACCTATTTAAATCCGATATTGGCTTATGGTATTGAGCAGTTTGCTACTGACGCCAAGCAAGCAGGAATTCGCGGGCTAATCATTCCTGACATGCCTTTGGAGGAAAGTGCAATTGTTCACCCTGCCCTGACTGACGCTGGCATTTCGCTTGTTCAACTCGTTTCATTAACCAGTACACCTGAACGGATGGAACGTTTAACGAAAGCAAGCGAAGGTTTCATCTATGCCGTTACTGTCAATGGCATTACGGGTGCCCGTTCAAGCTTTGCTAATGAACTCAAAAAACATTTTAATAAAATTCAATCCTTTACGGACACACCTGTGTTAGCCGGCTTCGGAATCTCCACTCCCGAGCATGTAAAAGATTTTGGCTCGTTCTGCAGCGGCGTTATCGTCGGAAGCAAAATTGTCGATAGTCTAATACAGGATGATTGGGCTGTGATTGAAGAATTAGTTGGAGCTTCGAAGGTCGCAGCTGCGAAGTAATACTTATGTAAGGCATCACCTACAACGGAGGTGATGCCTTTACCTTACAATCTTGCTTTCCATTCTTCCAAGGTCATCATTTTAAATTCTTCATTCACATCAAGGCGAAGTGGGCAAATTAATTCAATTGAATTTCCATCCGGGTCAGAAAAATAGATTGCTCCATGTGCATGTGGATTATTTGGAAGTACAAGCGGTTGTTTTTCTTCCGTAAACCCAAATGAGGTACGAACAGGTATATCCAATTCCTTCAACCATTCTTTTGCATACTCTAGATCCTCAATATCAACCTTAAACGCCAGATGCCGAATAGAAGGATGATATGGTA
>Ga0182744_1001270_pt1 | contig 22306 bp, 20 predicted proteins | sample eDN3rd30CKraftMG_FD_128525 | JGI IMG/M metagenome (GOLD analysis project Ga0182744, IMG submission 128525) | Enriched Miracle-Growth compost microbial communities from Emeryville, California, USA - eDNA 3rd pass 30_C Kraft MG (version 2) (version 2) ...
CTGGCCTTCGACCGCGGCGTCATCGACGGCACGCCGCGGCCCTTGCTGACCGGCATAGGCCGCAGCCTGTACGAGGTGACCAAACACCTGTCGCTGGCCAACTTCGGCGTGGATACCTCCATTCTTTCCATCAACCGCAAAAAGTGGGAATCCCTGCCGGCCGACGTGCAGGACATTCTCAAGAAAGCGGCGAAGCAGCGCGACAACGAACAATTCGATCGCGTCGCCGCCTTCGTCAAGGATGCGGTGGCCACCTACGAAAGCAAGGGCGTGAAGGTGCACCGCATCGAGGGCGAGCGGCTGCAAGCCATGCGCGACGCCACCGCGCCGGCGGTCGCCGAGTGGGCCAAGCAGGTTCCGGAAGGTCAACGCTATCTGGACCTGGTCAACAAGGCCAGGACGCCTTGAGGCCGCTGCTGAAGACTCTTGCCTGAAGCCCTTGCTTCAGGACCGCTATACCGCATGCGCCGGCCTGTCCGGCGCATGCCATCCCAGCATCACCCGGCAGTCCATCGCGGAGCCCACATGCGTTTATTCATACATTTCATCGACCGGCTGGGGCTATGCCTGAACCGCATCGCCGTCTGGATCTCCGAAGTCGCGTTGTTCGTACTTATGGTGATTACTTCCTACGCCGTCATTGCCCGATATGTTTTCAACAGCCCCAGCATTTATGCCGTGGAGGTCAGCACCTATGTACTGCTGATCGTCTCCTGGGCGGCCGTGGGCTGGGTGCACCACATGAACCGCCATGTAAGCATGGAGGCGCTCAACATGCGCTTCACAGGCCTGGCGAAAAAGATTTCCGACGCGGTGTCGGAGCTGACCATATTGATTTTCTGCGCGGTCTTGATCTGGTCCGGCAGCAACGTGGTCATTACCTCCATCGCGCGCAACTACCGCTCGGCCTCGCTGCTGAAATTCCCCCTCTGGATCGCCTACTGCGTGATCCCCATCGGCGGCCTGCTGCTGGGCCTGATCGCCCTGCGGCGCCTGCTGAGCCCCCGCCTGCATCAAACCGACACTCCGCAAAAGGAAGACTGAATTGGATCCCGCAAGCATATTCCTGCTGATACTGGCGCTGTTCGGCGTCCTGCTGCTGGTCGGCGTCCCCATCTTCGCATCGCTGGGCGTATCCAGCATGCTGGGCATGTTCCTGCACGGCGGCGTGAACGCCCTCAATGTCATCCCGTCGATACTGCATCGCGGCCTGTCCAGCTATTCGCTCATCTGCATCCCGCTATTCATATTGATGGGCGAAACCATGGCCCGCACCAGCATAGGCGGCAAGCTCTACAACCTGTTCTACCTCTGGCTGAATCGCATGCCGGGCAGCCTGGCGATCGCCAGCGTCGGCAGCGCGGCGGTATTCGGCGCGATGAGCGGCGTCAGCGTGGCGGGCGCCGCCACCATAGGCCGCGTGGCCATACCCGAGATGCTGAAACGCCGATACAACGCCGGGCTGGCGGGGGGCTCCGTGGCGGCCGCGGGTTCGCTGGCGCTGCTGATACCGCCCAGCATAGGCTTCGTCCTGTACGGCGAAATGGCCGACCAGTCCATCGGCAAGCTGTTCACCGCCGCGATCCTGCCCGGCGTGCTGCTGACCCTGCTGATGATGGCCTACCTGTATGTTCTCATCCATGTACGGCCCTCCATGGCGCCGCGCCTGCAGGATCGGGTCACCTGGGGCCAGCGCCTGCGCGCCCTGGGGGATGTCTGGGCGCCCATACTGTTGATACTGGCGGTGCTGGGCACCATCTACCTGGGCATCGCGACACCCACTGAAGCATCGGGCATAGGCGCGCTGGGCGCCTTCATCGTCGCCGTGCTGTATCGGGAACTGACCTGGACCATAGTGGTGGAGATCTTCCGCGCCACCATCGTCACCACGGGCATGATCCTGCTCATCCTGATTTCCGCCCTGCTGTTCGGGTACATCATGACCCGGCTGATGATCCCGCAAATGCTGATCAGCTGGATCGGGGACATCTCCCAGCCGGCCTGGGTCATCCTGCTGCTGATACTGATCTTCCTGCTGATCATAGGGATGTTCCTGGACATCGTGTCCATCATCCTCATTTCGACGCCCATCCTGCTGCCCGTGGTCACGGCGCTGGGATTCAGCCCCATCTGGTTCGGCGTCATCATGATCATCGCTTGCGAAATGGCGGTCATCACGCCCCCGGTGGGCCTGAATCTGTATGTCATCAAGGGCATCGCCCCGCAGATATCCATCAATGACATCATCTGGGGAGCTCTGCCCTTCGTGCTGGTCGAAGCCCTGGCCATATTGATTCTGGCGATCTTCCCGCAAATCGCCCTGTGGCTGCCGAGCATGATGTGATGAAGCTCAATGCAAGCACCAAACTCCTGCGCGCCAAGCTGCTGGACGGCGACCTGACGCCCGGCACGGAAATCGCGCTGCGCATGGACCAGGCCTTGCTGCAGGACGTGCTGGGGACGCTGGTCATGCTGGAGCTCGAGGCGATGGGCATCGAGCGCGTCCAGACCGAGCCCAGCGTCCAGTACATCGATCACTCGCTCGTGCAGCAAGACAACCTGAATGCGGAGACCCACCTCTTCCTGCGCAGCGCCTGCGAGCGTTTCGGCATCTGGTACAGCGGGCCGGGCAACGGCATCAGCCACCCGGTGCACATGGAGTATTTCGGCGTCCCGGGGCAATCGCTGATCGGCTGCGACAGCCATACCACCGCCGCCGGCTCGCTGGGGATGCTGGCCATAGGCGCCGGCGGCATCGAGGTGGCGCTGGCCATGGCCGGCCAGCCCCTATATATACCGGCGCCGAAGATATTCGGTGTCAGGCTGGAAGGCAGCCTGCCCGACTGGGTATCGGCCAAGGACATCGCCCTGGAAATGCTGCGCCGCCACGGCGTGAGCGGCGGCAAAAACGCCATCCTCGAATATTACGGCCCCGGTCTCGCCTGCCTGTCCGCCATGGACCGCCACGTCCTGGCCAATATGGGCACCGAACTCGGCGCCACCACGACCGTGTTTCCCAGCGACGACGCCACCTTGCGCTTCTTGCGGGCGCGCGGACGCGAGGATGTGTGGCGCCCGCTGCAGCCCGACCCCGGCTGCTCCTACGATATGCATGACACCATAGACCTGGACGCCCTGGAGCCGCTGATCGCCCTGCCGTCCAGCCCCGACAATGTCGTGGCGGTCCGCGAGGTGGCGGGCCAGCCCGTTCACCAGGCCTATATCGGCTCTTCCGGCAACCCCGGCTACCGCGACTTCGCCGTGGTGGCCGCCATGCTGCGCAAGGACACGATCGCGGCCCATGTCTCGCTGGACATCAACCCGTCTTCGCGGCAAGTCCTGCAAACCCTGTCCGACAAGGGCGAGCTGTCGCATCTGATCCGCGCCGGCGCGCGCTTGCATCAGGCCGGCTGCAACGGCTGCATAGGCATGGGGCAGGCGCCCGCGGCCGGCCGCAACAGCCTGCGCACCGTGCCGCGCAACTTCCCCGGCCGCTCGGGGACGCGCGAAGACAGCGTGTTCCTGTGCAGCCCTGAAACCGCGGCCGCCTCCGCCCTGCATGGCCGGATCACCGACCCCCGCAGCCTGGACATCCCTTATCCGCGCATCGAAGAGCCGCTGCGCATCCCGGCCAGCCTGGCCACCTTCAGCCCGCCGCCGCCTTTCGCCGAGGCCCGCCGCAAAACCCTGCTGAAAACCGACAACACGCCCTCCCTGCCCGAACTGCGGGCGCTTCCCGACCGGCTCCATGTACCGATACTGCTGCAATTGGGCGACAACATCTCGACCGACGACATCATTCCGGCTGGAGCGCGCGTCCTGCCCTACTGGAGCAATGTCTACGAAACGGCCAAGTTCGCCTTCGAGCCCATCGATGCCGGCTACTATCGCCGCGCCACCGATCAATTGCCGCGGGGCGGCCACGCCATCATGGCGGGCGCCAACTACGGGCAAGGCTCCAGCCGCGAAAACGCCGCCCTGGTGCCGGCCCTGCTCGGCCTGCGCGCGGTGCTGGCTCAGGGCTTCGCCCGCATCCACTGGCAAAACCTGATCTGCTTCGGCGTATTGCCGCTGACTTTCTCCGATCCGGCGGACAGCGCCGCGCTAAGCCAGGGCGCCATGCTGACCATAGAGCGCCTGCACGAGCAACTGGCCGCGGGCCCGCGGATCATCGCCCGCAGCGACTGCCCCGCCCGCCCCGCCATCACGCTGCGCCACGAACTATCGCCGCGCCAAGTGGCCATCCTGAAAGCGGGAGGCATCATCAACCAGCTCCGCCAGGCTTGACGCTTGTGCCGCCGGAACGCTGGGCACGGGCTCCCGCTGCATGATCCAGCGGCTGGCAATCCAGTGGCTGGCAATCCAGTGGCTGGCAACCCAGTGGCTGGCGATCTAGTGGCCGGCAATCCGGGTGGCCGGCAGCCGGCGACCCCTTGGCCCCGCGGCCCCGCGCTCCGGCGATCCAGTGATCCAGCGGCGCAGCCTCTGGACTGCGGACCGCGGTGCTGATACGCTGCGCCGAACATCCATAACCTGCGGCCTTTTCACCCATTCATATAAAGAGCCTTGAACCTACGTCAACTGCGTTATTTCGTGGTGCTGGCCGAAGAGCTCAGCTTCACCCGCGCCGCGGACAGGCTGCACATTTCCCAGCCTCCCCTCAGCCAGCAAATAGCCTTGCTGGAGGACGAGCTGGGGGTGAAGTTGTTCGTGCGCTCCAGCCGCCGGGTGGAGCTCACGGAGCCGGGCCGAGTCTTCCTGAACGACATCCGCGCAACGCTGGATCGCATCAAGAGCGCCACCGTGCGGGTCCGCGCCATAGAACAGGGGCTGGCCGGACGCATAGAGCTGGGGCTTTCCAGCTCCCACTTTCTGGGCCCCTTGCCCCGGCTGATCTTCAGGTATTCGCGTACGCATCCCAAAGTTACCGTGACGCTCAATGAAATGCGGCCCATAGACCAGTTGGATGCGCTGCTGGAACGGCGCATCGATGTCAGCATCTCGCGCGCGCCGGTGGACGACCGCGTGCTATGCAGCTTGCCGCTCTGGAAAGATCCCGCAGTCGTCGCCCTGCCCTTGGGGCACCGCTTGGCCGAACGCGAGGAATTGCGCATTGCCGACCTCAAAAAGGAGCGTTTCGTGCTGCTGCGCCGCGAAGGCTCTCCCTTTGCCAGGAACATCTATCAGTGCTGCGCGGAGGCGGGATTCATGCCCCATATCGCGCAAACCGTGGAAGAAATCCCGGCGCAGCTATACCTGGTGGCGGCCGGGCTGGGCGTGGCCATCGTCCCGCAGTCGGCGAGCGCCCGGCTGAACGACATAGCCTCGCGCAAACTGGCCGACACCATCATGAATTCCGATGTCTACGCCGTCATGCGCCGCGACAACCAAAAGAAAGCGCTGGACGCCTTTCTGGAAGAAGCCCGGCAGTTGACCGGCGACGACTGAGCCTGATTGCACCCGGTCAGCCTGTTTGAGTACGGCGACGCAGCCGGACAGCATACTTCTATTGCCAGTGGTGCGCGCCGCATCAGCACGGTTTCATACCCTTGCATTTCCGCCTCATCCGTATAACAGGCACTCATCGCTGATTGCGGGTTTACCCGTAATCAGCGATGAGTATCCGGGTTTTACATTGACGCCATCTCCTCATGCCGCTACCATACATAATATTTCCGATCGGATTATTGGATGCACGACACAAAAGTAACCGTCTCGCCTCACGAAGCCAGGATGCTGGGGGTACGTGCCTTGATGCAGGCGGGTGTATCCGAAACAGACTCCGAACTCCAGGTTGAACTGCTTCTGGAAGCTGAACTCCGCGGCCGGCCTTCCCATGGCCTGCAGCGCCTGCCGCGCATTGTCGAACGCATCCACAACGGCGTCACAAGTCCCACCGCCCGCGGCACGTGGCACTGGCGCGGTACAGCACTACTGGACGTTGATGGCGAAGCAGGTCTCGGGCCGGTCGTAGCGGTTGATGCGCTGGGCCGGATCTCGGCACGCGCCAGGGAAACCGGAGTTGCCGCAGCGTGCATCCGCAATAACAATCATCTTGGCATGCTGGCGTTCTACGCCGAACGGATCGCCGCACAGGGGCAGGCCATCATAGCGTTGTCTACCAGCGAAGCACTGGTTCACCCCTGGGGCGGGCGCAAGGCGATGATAGGCACGAACCCTGTTGCTATCGGCGTCCCCGCCACCCCCACGCCGTTCGTACTGGATATGGCCACCAGTCTTGTATCCATGGGCGAAATCCACGCATACGCGTATCGAGGCCAGGCACTGGCCACTGGCTGGGCCCTGGACGCCGACGGCAACGCCACGACAGACGCAGAAGCCGCCAAGGCAGGAGCCATTGCGCCGTTCGGCGGTGCCAAGGGCTATGCGCTGGGCCTGGCCTTCGAGGTGCTCGTAGCGAGCCTGACAGCATCGGCTTTGGGCACCGATGTGCGCGGCACACTGGATTCGGACCAGTATTGCAACAAGGGCGATGTGTTCATCGTTATTGACACTGCATCAAACAATGTCGCTGCCAGCATCTCTGCCTATCTGGACGCGATCCGTGCCTGTCCGCCCGCAGATCCACAGAAACCGGTAGCAGTGCCAGGCGACCGTGCCGCCATCCAGCGTGCAAGAAGCCTGCAGGCGGGTCTGGCGCTGCCAGCCAGCATATGGAGCCGTCTCACCGAACTGGCAGCCCCCAACACACCCTCCACTCTCTAACTGGATATCTCATGACAGGATCATTTGGCGTTTTGCGTGCACCGCGTACCACGCTGTTCGGCCCTGGCCAGCGCTTCGCTCTTGGCCGGGTAGCTGCAGCCATAGGCAAACATGCACTCATCTGTACCGATGAGCGGTTTGCAGCTTCGGACGATATGGCCCGGATATTGACGACTCTGAGCAGCAGTAACATTAAAGCAACTGTCTTTTCCGACACCCAGCCTGAATTGCCGCTGCCTGGCGTCGAAGCCTGCGTCCAGCAAGTACGCTCCCTGGCTCCCGACATGGTGATAGGCATCGGCGGCGGCAGCTGCATGGACATGGCCAAGCTGGTGAGCCTGCTGCTTACGCACGGTGGGCCGGCGGACCGTTACTATGGCGAATTGAAGGTACCCGGTCCCGTCATACCTGTCATCGCAGTCCCGACCACCGCAGGCACAGGCTCTGAAGTCACACCCGTCGCCGTGCTGGCGGACCATGCACGCGATCTCAAGGTGGGGATATCCAGTCCCCATCTCATTCCGCATACAGCCGTCTGCGATCCCGAGCTTACCCTGAGCTGTCCCCCGAAGCTGACGGCCCTATCCGGCGCTGACGCGCTGACCCATGCCATCGAAGCTTATACGACCATATCCCATCCGTACGACCCTGATCTGTCCCAGAGCCGGGTGTTCGTCGGAAAGAATCTGTTCAGCGACCACCATGCCCTCGCAGCCATTCGGCTGATCGTGGATTATCTGCCGCGCGCCGTGCACGATGGCTCCGATCTTGAAGCGCGCTCGATGCTGATGTTTGCCTCGCTGTCTGCAGGCCTGGCCTTTGGCGTTGCCGGCACAGCCGCCGCGCACGCCATCCAGTATCCGGTGGGCGCATTAACGCACACGGCTCATGGCATTGGCGTCGCGGCATTGCTTCCCTACGTCATGAGCTACAACGCACCTGCCTGCATGGCGGCGCTGGCGGAAATCGGCCGGGCGCTGGGGGGTATCGGTACTGAAGCTGCATTGGCCGATACGGCGATTAAAAAAGTACGGATGCTTCTGGCCGAAATCGGCATTCCACGCACCCTGGCTGATCTGGGCCTGGCTGAGAACCGCCTGGAATGGGTGGTGGAGCAATCGTTGCTTGCAACGCGCCTGGTAACGAACAATCCACGCAAGCTTGACCTTGATGGTATGCGGGATATCGTCACAGACGCATTCTATGGGCACAGCCGTACTATTGATGCCTGATACCAGATTCCAGCAACCAGGGATTACGACATGACTGCTTATCTCGATTCTGTACCTGCCGACCTGTTCATCGGAGGAATATGGCGCGCTGCTTCGGGCGGCAAGCGCATTAACGTGCTGAACCCTTCGAATGAGCAGATTCTTGCTCAGGTGGCCGATGCCACACAGGATGACGCATTGCTGGCCGTTGAGGCAGCCAGCGCAGCCGGCGCAGCCTGGGCCGCCACGCCGCCGCGCCGGCGTGCCGAAATACTGCGGCGCGCATTCGAGCTGATGATGCGCGATGCCGAAGAGCTGGCACAGCTGATCTCGCTGGAGAACGGGAAGGCGCTTACGGACGCACGCGGCGAAGTGGCTTATGCAGCCGAGTTCTTTCGCTGGTATGCCGAAGAGGCGGTACGCATCAACGGCGATATCAGCGTCTCGCCGAGCGGGCAGAGCCGCATTATCGTGCAATACCAGCCCGTCGGTATTGCCTTGCTGGTGACGCCATGGAACTTCCCGGCAGCCATGGCCACGCGCAAAATCGGTCCCGCCCTCGCTGCCGGCTGCACCTGCATACTCAAGCCAGCCACCGAGACGCCACTGACAGCCTATGCGGTGGCAAAGCTGCTGGCCGAGGCCGGCGTGCCCGATGGCGTCGTAAATGTGATAACCACATCAACAGCCAGCAAGATCAGCGACACTATTCTTGGTGACGGGCGAGTGCGTAAACTGTCATTCACAGGCTCAACGGAAGTGGGTCGCATACTGCTGCGCAAGGCAGCCGATTCGGTAGTGAACTGCTCCATGGAGCTGGGCGGCAACGCACCATTCATCGTCTTCGATGATGCCGATCTCGATGCAGCCATCGAAGGGGCCATGATTGCAAAAATGCGCAATGGCGGTGAAGCCTGCACGGCCGCCAACCGGTTCTATGTGCAACGTGGCATCGCGCACGAGTTCAGCCAGCGGCTTGCACAGCGTATTGCCGCACTGACCGTCGACGATGGCAACAAGGCTGAAACCCAATGCGGCCCACTGATAAATCGTTCTGCCGTCGAAAAAGTTGAATCCCTGGTCGCCGACGCAGTCGATAAAGGCGCGAAGATCCTGACAGGCGGCCGGCGTCTGGATCGGGCTGGATATTTCTACACTCCGACGGTACTGGTCGACGTCCCGCCTGACGCGGCAATGCTTGATGAGGAGATCTTTGGTCCGGTCGCCCCTATTGCTGCTTTTGACACAGAAGAAGAAGTGATCAAACTGGCCAACGCCACCGAATACGGTCTGGTTGCTTATGTATACACGACCGACCTCGCACGTGGATTCCGTGTTTCCGAACGCATCGAAAGCGGCATGATCGCACTGAACCGCGGCCTCGTATCCGATCCCGCCGCCCCCTTCGGGGGTGTTAAACAGAGCGGCCTCGGCCGCGAGGGCGCACACCACGGCATGCTTGAATTTCTTGAACAGAAATACATCGCGACCTCATGGTAAATATGCGCACGCCTGCTTCGTCCACGCATGAACACACCGCAACCATTGCTGACGTGGCTCTCCGGTCTATTCACGTCAGCACCAGAACCACATGGCGTCATGTGGTCATAACAGCTTCGGACGGAAAAACGGGCGTCGGAGAGTATACGCTGGATGGCGCTGTCGGTTCGACCGGCTCGCCACCGGACCTCGACGAAATCGCCGGCCATATGGTAGCGCGACTGGCTGGCGCCAGGGTTGAAGAGGAGGCACTGGCCAGGCTTGGGCCACTGACACTGGACGACATCACGCGGGCGACCGTATATTCTGCCTGCAGCCAGGCAATCATCGATCTTTGCGCACAGGCTCAAGGAGTGCCTGTGGCCGACTATCTGTGTCCCGGCGGCGGCCGGAAGCAGCAGGATCTATACGCCAATATCAACCGGCGAACCACAGCACGCACTCCCGCCGGTTTTCGTGCCAGTGCGCAACTGGCTCAGGCCGCAGGGTTCCCGGCGGTGAAACTGGCACCATTCGACGGCCTTACGCCGGCAAACTGCGTCACCAGAGAAGGGCAGAAGCTGATACACGATGGCATGGAACGCATCGCCGCCGTCCGTGACGGAGTGGGACGCCCGGCGGACATCTATATTGATTGCCACTGGCGCTTTCAGCCCTCTTCCATCGCAGCGTTGTTGCCGATGCTCGCTCGGGAAGGAGTGGTATGGCTTGAATGCCCGATCCCGGAATCGGAGGAAAACATTTCCGATCTGCGGGCACTGCGAATGCAGTGCGCCGACCATGGAATGCGCTTGTGCGGACTGGAAACCGGCATCGGCTGGTCCAGTTATGAACCTTACGTTATGAGCGGAGCTTACGACGTGATCATGCCTGATATCAAGCATGCTGGCGGCTACAGGGCCATTCTGGATATCGCGCAGCAGGCCAGCGAGCAGGGCGTGGCGGTTTCAATGCACAATCCGTCCGGCCCTGTAGCGCACGTAGCCAGCCTGCAATTGCAGTCGATCCTGCCTGGATCGGAGCGGCTGGAAGTGCAATTCGACGAATCCCCCATGTTCTGGGAGATCGCCCTGCCCACACCGGCCATATGTAATGGCTCAAGCGCATTGCCTGCCGCAGCCGGTCTTGGCGTATCGCTGACAGGGCCATATTCATCAGTCTGACAATCACCTGTTCCTGTTTCAAAGCCAATTTACTCAGCAAGGAGACATTCCATGGCTTGCTTCAATATGCCTCTTACTACTGCGCTAGCTTTCGGATTGGCGCTGGCGGCCAGTACCGCATTCGCCCAATCCTATCCGGAACGGCCTGTACGCTGGATCGTCCCGAGCGCACCAGGAGATGGCTCCGACACGACCGCCCGCCTGATCGGGGCGCTGGTCGCCAGGGAACTTGGCCAGCCTGTCGTCATCGAAAACAAACCCGGCGCAGGAGGCGTGATCGGCTCGGAAAGCGCTGCTACTTCCCAGCCGAACGGCTACACCATGATCGTTGGCAATGCAGGCTCACACGCCATCAATGCCGCCATCTATACAAAGCTTCGTTACGACGTCGTTAAGGATTTCGAGCCCGTCGCGCTCTTTTGTACCGCCCCCAACGTTATGGTCGTCAGTCCGGCAGTCAAGGCAAATACCGTCCCCGAATTCGCGGCGTACGCCAGGGCGAATCCGGATATGCTGAACTACGCCTCGGGTGGCGTGGGAAGCTCTGCACATATGTCGGCGGAGCTGTTTAAAAGTATCACGGGTACGAAACTGACTCATGTGCCATACAAAGGCTCAGGGCCGGCCATCATGGCGGTGCTCAGCGACGAGGCGCAGGTCATGATTGGCAACCTGCCCCCCTGGCTGACTCAAATCAAGGCGGGCAAGGCAAAAGCGCTGGCAGTGACTTCGGCCAGACGCAACGAGAACCTGCCTGACGTCCCGACCATGTCAGAGTACTATCCGGGTTTCGAGACCGAGGCATGGTTCGGGCTGTTTGCTCCCAGGAATACACCCCGGGCTGTAATTGACCGGATGAATGCCGCGGTCAACAAGGTACTGGCCGAACCCGCCGTCAAGGAACAATTGGGCAGCCTTTCCTGTGAGCCCGCGCCCATGTCGCCGGAGGCTTTTCGCAGCCGCCTCGCCGCTGAAGTGGCCCGATGGAAGGAACTTGCAGCCAGCAACCACATCACGGTTGACTGACCATGGCATGCGCAAAACGCAGAGCCAGGTCGAGGCTCATGACGGCCTGAACTGGTGTATCGGCGTGGAGGGAAAGCGATACAATACCGAGTTCGGATATTCGATCAGATTCGATGTTACGTATCTATAGCTCTAGACGTTTCCCATCGATCAAAGCCGAACCTGGGAATTAAATTGTTATGACCCTTCCTGCTGCAAACACGACACGCGACCCTGAGGATAGCGACGTACCGCTGCGCGCCCGCGTCCGTTCGCTGGGTGAAGAAGTTTACGCGACGCTTCTGTCACGCCTGATATCCCTGAAAATCGCTCCAGGCACGCGCATCTCGGTAGAGCAGCTCGTTCGCGAATTTGGTGTATCCCAGACGCCGATACGGGCCGCTCTCATACGTCTTGAAGCCGAGGGCCTGGTCGCCAAGGCCCATAATATTGGTTACAGCGCAGCGCCCATGCCTACGCGTGGAGACTTCGAGGCGATGTATGAAATGCGGCTGCTTCTCGAGCCATATGCCGCCCGGCAGGCGGCCCAGCGTATTACCAGTGATGCATATGCGGAGCTGGAGGCTCTGGCCGCGGCAATGTCAGCGACCAATGAAGAAGACGCCCAGGTAGCCTACGGAAAGTTCGCGATGCTTGATAGCAGATTTCACGGCTGGATCGCCGCTCATAGCGGCAATAGCCTGCTCGCGGAGTCGCTTTCGCGGCTATATGTACATATTCATCTCTTCCGTCTCCGGTTTCACTCCCATGTCACCGAAGAGGCCATCAAGGAGCACGACAAAATCGTGAAGGCACTGAAGAACGCCGATTCAGATGGTGCCGAGACGGCCATGCGTGATCACATCGTACGCTCACGGGAGCGCATGCAGCCCTTCTTCGCCCTGCTGGAATAGGGCCGCAGCAGCACGGCCGTACCCGGACAGTACGACCGGGTGTGCGACTTTGTCGCCTGGATGGGCATACAGCCACCACGGACCTGATGTCTCTTTCTCAATAACCGTCCATCGAGATCCGGTGACGATTCATTACTTCAGGGTTGATGAGCGTCGATGGAGCCCTGCCAGCCAGGTATGAAAGCACCAGTTCGGCCGAAGCCATATTTGCCGATCGATTCAGCTCATCTGTATAAGCCAGATTATGCGAACCCAGAATGACATTATCCAGCTCGAACAAAGGATTCCTGGCTGACGGAGGCTCTGTTTCAAACACATCGATTCCCGCCCCTGCAATCCGGCCTTCGCGCAATGCTTCCGCCAAAGCCCGCTCGTCGACGATCTCGCCACGGGCAGTATTTATCAGAATAGTGCAGGGCCGCATCAGCCTGAGCGTTGCTTCATTGACAAGATGCCGGGTTTTCGCCGTCAAGGGACAGCAAATTGCGAGAAAGTCGGATTCTGCCAGCACTGTTTCCAGGCTTCCAGGCTCTATGTTCAAATTGGTGTACCGCTCCGGCTGGGGTCGCGGTGTGTAACCCAGATGCCTCATCTGCCAGGGCATGGCCAGTCGAACAAGCTCCAGGCCAATATTTCCCAACCCTACCACACCAAGGGTACGGCCTCGAAGAGACATGCCGGGGTTCTCCCAGCGTCTGCTCCATTGACCCGCCCGCGTGAGCCGGTCCCTCTCCGGAATACGATGTGCCAACGCGAGCATCAGTGCCAGAATCGAGGAAGCGACAGAGAACGCAACAGCCTGCGGTGTCGTGGCGACCATTATGCCTGCATCAGTGCATGCGTCCACATCAATATGGTCGTGGCCTGCTCCATTTCTTACGATCAGCTTCAGACGGATATCCCTCTTCTTGCCGGGATCTTCCAGGATGGCCGCACGCGTAACAGGATTCCGTTTGATGATCAGGATGTCGAACTGCTCGGCGTCGGCCCGCGTAATGGGCGCCATCGGAGGCTGGTCGAGTATATGCAATTCCAGATTTTCCGAATCCTCCAGTTTTTTCCATGCCTGCGGATCGAAATTGTTCGTACCATCACAGCTGGTGAAGTCTCGTGTCAGTCCTGCACGAAGTCGCGTCGTGCTCATGGTTTGCTCCTGTGTCCCATCATCATTCCTCCTGCTTATTGCACGAGAAACGGTTTCAGCATTGGCAAGACATCGGTAAACGGATCTACGCCAAGGCCAGGCGCCTCCGTCAGGGTATAGCAACCGTCAAGGATGGCTGGCAGGCAGACTCCTTCACGCAACGGATTGGGATTGGAGTCAACCTCTACCAACCCGGAGCCGCCGGCTGCAGCCAGCAAATGCATGGAAGCCAATAGTCCAATACCACCGCCAAGCCAATGGGGGCAATACGTTACTCCGGCATCACGGGCTGCAGCAGCTATTTTCCGGCCTGACGTAAAGCCTCCCCATTTGCCGATATCGGGCTGGATGTATCCGAATGCTCCGCTGTGAATAGCATCGAGAAATGCATGCTCATCCCACAGGTTCTCGCCCATGGCGAATGGAATGGTTGAATGCCTTGCCAGCTCCTTCCATTCAGGCAGACTGGTGGTGGCCCGTACCGGCTCTTCCAGCCAGACCAGATTAAAGTCTGCCAGGGCCTCTATCATCGCACCCGCCTGTTTGACCGACCAGGCCTGATTTGCGTCCACCATCAATTGCGCATTGTCCGGTAATGCTGCTTCAAGTTCCCCCAGGCTTGTCAGATCGGATGTCTGCTCTATGCCGATTTTCAGCTTGAAATATCGAAAACCCTGGTCCCATGCCCGTAAGGCGGCCTCTACGGGGTGTTTTGGTCCCAGCCCGCTTGCATAAGCCTTGATGGTTGGGTCCTGACCGCCCAGAAAACGCCAAACCGGCTGGTTTGCGCGCCGTGCCGCAAGGTCCGTCAAAGCCTGGTCGATCCCGGCAATACATTGGGAAAATGGACCAATCTCACCAGTCTGGATGACCTGTACAGCGGTACCCTGAAACAGGGTCTGGTAATGGATATCCGGCGTCAGGCGTTCCCTGCCCACCAGCAGCGGCCTGAACACGCTATGGATTAAATGCGCCCGATGTGCAGCTCCCCCCTCAGGAAAATTGGTCCACACTTCTCCCCAGCCCTGAACTCCGTCGCTGTCTTCTATACAGATCAATAGCATCGAACGGCTATGCAATGTACCGACAGCGCTGGTAACTGGCACCTCGAGAGGAATCTTGTACGTATAAGTCCGGATCTCCGAGATCTTTGTCGACGACATATCTACCTCCCAGGAATGAATATCACTCAATCCGGATGCCGCTTTTTTTCTGTACCGTCAGATACTTGACCTTCTGATCAGCCAGGAATGCCTTGAATTCCTCCACCGTAGTTGCCCGGGCTTCCATGCCTTGGGCACGCAATTTGGTCACGATATCCTCCTGTTTCAATACTTCCCTGATTCTGGAGGAGATTTCGTCAACCATCGGGGCGGGCGTCCCTTTTGGTACAAAGACACCAAACCAGTTGGTAAAGTTGTAGTCAGAGAAGCCAGGCGTTTCAGAGACACTTGGGACTTCGGGCAGGGCAGGAGCGCGCTGCCTGCTCGTTACCGCCAGGATTTTCAGCTTTCCAGCCCGTTGGTGCTCGACGACAGGCGGCATTCCGAGCACCGCAACCGGTATCTGGTGACCCATAAGATCTTGCGTCACCAACGTAGCGCCCCGATATGGCACATGGAGCATCTTCGTTTGGCCTATCAGATTGATGGATTCCCCCGCGAAATGCTGGGGACTGGCAATACCAGGAGTCCCATATGAGATAGTCGTATCCGGGCGCCTGGCCTGATCGAGTAATTGTTGAAACGATATGATCCCCGTCTGAAGGTTTGTCACGACGGCCAATGGAGTTTCCCCAACAAGGGTCACTGGTACGAGATCGGTTTCGGGATCGTAACCCGCGTGCTGCCCCGCAATTTTGCCGACCAGGACCTCTGCCGGCGACGCCAGTAAAAGAGTGTGTCCATCAGGATTGCTGCGTGCAACAGTTTGCGCGCCAATCGTGCCCGACGCCCCGGCACGATTCTCAACGACAAAGCTTTGCCCGGTCGTCGCGGAAAGTTTTTCTGCAATCAGCCGGGCAACCAGATCAGCCGCACCTCCCGGCGGGAAAGGTACTACGGTTCGCACCTGGTGGTCCGGCCATGCGGGGCTGGCATACCCCACTCCGCCTGCTGTAAGGCTGGCAAACAGTACCGTTACGCTAATTATTTTCCTTAAATAGCTCATGTCTACTCCTTCCTTATTTTGACCTCACTATATGCGAGGCTTGCCTGTATTTAATATTTCCGATCGGATTTTTTAGGCAGACCATAGCATGGCTTATTCGCGTTGGTCAACGCCTGTCTGTTTTTGGTGTGTTGATGTCCAGCCCGGTCGCAAGTCGGTCTGTGCTGGAAGACGGGTCGGGTATGTGAGATATGCGTAGCGCACGCTATTCCTGCAGCACTCCGTGCTTTTCGCAACACAGACTGCCATGGGAAGACCACCAGACTGGGGGAACGCCACTTACACCTGTGGCCTCACGAGCGACTGCCCAAAGCCGCTTCGGCTTTATAAAGCAGCAGCTTGCAGGCTCGCCTTTAAACTGGAACAGGCCGCCGTCTACCCTTCGGCCAATGCCCTGTCCAGAAAATCCAGCCTGTCCTGTCCCCAGTAAGGGACGCCGCGATACTCGTACCACGGGGCGCCGAACACCTGCAGGTCTATGGCTTCCTGCGTATAGCGGTCAAACGCCTGCGCCGTTTTCTCGCTTTGCTGCGCGGCCCACAAGGCATCGCCGTCCAGGCCGGCATCATCGGCAATGCGCCGCAGCGTGGCCGGATCGCCGATATTCAGTTCCTCCGCCCATACGGCGCGCATCAACGCGCCCGCAAGCTTCAATGCCGCCGGATCGCCGGCCGCCGGAGTGCCATCGGTAGCCATGGCGGCCACTATCATCCTCGCCGCGGGCCGATCGTCGACGGGGAAGAACCTGGGATGGATGTTCAGCGGCACACCCAGATATTCCGACCAGCGCTTCAACTCGACCAAACGGTATGCCTGGCGCTGCGGCGCGCGCTGGTTCAGCGGCAGCCCGCCCGATACGGGAAAAACGCGCTCCCCCAACGCCATGGGCCGCGGCAGAATCTCGACCCCGTGCTTCGCGGCAAGGGCAAGCAGCCGCTCGTGCCCCAGATAAGTCCAAGGCGACCGCGGCGACAAAAAATAGCGAATGGTCTTCATTGAATGCTCCGAGAAAATTCCGGCATGCCGGCCGGAAGGTAAATGAGTGCGATACACAGACACCATGGCGCGGCGCGGGCCGGGGCGCGCCATCGCGCCGGGAACCCTGTCATTTATATCGTTGACAGATACAAATTACCGGCATAAGGTAGCTGGGCAACATCATGATATACGCATATAGGCGCTCTTCGACACAAAGTCCCATGCCCCAACTGCAACGGCTTCGTGCACAACCCCAAGCCCGACGTGAAGCAGGCGCACAGGGCGATCGCCCCCGACGATGAGGCGTGCGAGGTATCACAGCCGCGTATAAGCGGGATTCGCCCACCAACATAAATCGCCCGCATGGAAAGGTTGCGATTTCTACGCTCGATGCATATTGTTGATCATCTGCGACGGAGCTAAATCATCGCTTTGGCAAATGGGTCTCAAACCCGTCAATATTTGTCATATTGCGTATAAACTGATATAGACTCGTATACAAATAGAAATAATAACTCTTAGATCTACCAGAATGTAGCAACTCCGTTTTATACGTTTTGCCGTATCCGGCAATCGACAATTTTGGGGAGTCTGTATGAGTTCTGTATTAGTGGCCAGCCATTTGCCGGTAGTGCGGCTGGGGCTGCGGACCATTCTCCGGCAAGCGGATATTTCGGCCCAACTGCTTGAAGCCCAGACATTACAAGAAGCCATCTCGCACATCAGCACCGAATTGGAACTGGTCATCGTCGATCCCGACATGCCTGAAATGAATCCCATACATTTCGTGCAGCAGCTGCGCAAGCGCGTGCCGGACCTCCCCATAGTCTTCTTTGGCGGCAAGAATCCCAAGCTGTTCGCCTCGCTGGCCCTGAAACTGGGGCTGGCCGGCTACCTGGGCCAATTGAGCGACGAAGCCACGATCGCCGCGGCCATCCGCACGGTCATGGGGGGCATGCAATGCATACCCAGGCAGCATGCCGAAGGCGAACTGTCCGGGCGCATACAAGCGCTGTCGGAAAAAGAACTTGCCGTGCTCCTGCTGTTGCGCCAGGGTTTGCGCAACAAGGAAATCGCTGAAAAGCTGTACCTCAGTGAAAAAACCATCAGTGCGCATAAGCGCAATATCCTGCACAAGCTGAACATCCGCGCCATCGCCCAGTTCAGCGAAGCGGACGTGCTAGCAAGCAGCGTTCCCGACAACATGGCGGTGTGCTGAAATCTCCCGCCGTACTAAGGATTTCAGCCTAATCATCCCGGTGGCATGCCCCAACGGACTAGGCCATAAGTGCTAGATCGACATCCGCGATTCTGAAGGAAATCAGACAAAAGATACGAATTCTCTATTTCTGCGCGCGCCCGCTATTACATGTGGTTAGGGCATGTAAGATGAATTTACCCGACACAACGACGGGGAGACGAAACGCTCCGGATTGATCCCCGCGGCGTATTAGTTCATCAATCATAGTCGTGCATTTTTGGAGAAACCAATGCGTACTTTCATTCAATCCCTTCTTCGCGATGAGCGCGGCGTCAGCGCGCTGGAATACGCCATTCTGGCCGGCATGATCGTGGTGGTCGTGGGCGCCGGGCTTACAGCATTCGGAGACACCTTGTCCGCCGCCTTCGCCACGCTGGGCCAAGCGGTTACGGACGCCGTAAGCTGATCGCAGCCTGTCGCGCCCCCCATGCCCGCGCCCAGCATGATGTCCGCCATCACGCCCTCCATACTCGCCGCTCCGGTTTTGCTGGGCGCCGCGTGGATGCTGCTGCTCTTGGCGTACCAGGACCTGTCCTCCCGCCGCTTGCCCAATACCTGGGTCGGCATCTATGCAGCGCTCTTCCTGCTTTATGCATGGGCGAGCGGCATGGGATGGCAGCAACTGGGCGGGCATGTCATCACTGCCATGGCTGCGATGGGGCTGCTGGTGGTCCTCTTCATCCTGAGGGCCATGGGCGGCGGAGACGTCAAGCTGTGGACGGCGCTCATGCTCTGGGCCGGCCCCTCCGGCGCAGGCATGGCGGTGCTGATCGCCTCGTTCTGCGGTCTGCTGCTCGGACTGCTGGGCTGGGCGATCCAGCGCCTGCCGCGGCCTGATTGGAGAAGCATCAGGGTCTTGAGGATGCTCACGGCTGCGCGCGGCGTGCCTTACGGGGTCGGGCTGGCGCTGGCCGGGCTGCACAACCTGCTGTCGGCCAGCCTGTAGACAGGCCGCCACGCAACAAGCGGCCAACGGCAAGCAGCACGCAATAAGCAGCGAGCAGCAAAGCAGCAAAGCAATAAGCAGCAAACAAAGGGCGTCAAACAACAAGCAGCAAGCAATAAGCAACAAGCCAACGAACAACAAACGAAACGTAGCGGCAGCGCGCCACGACTGGGGAGGAAGACAACATGTCCACGACTCTTAAATTCGCCTTGATGGTTTTGGGCGCCGCCGTGCTGGCGCTGGCCGCGCGCGTACTGTTCGCCAACATGTCCGGGCCGAAGAACCCCGCGGAGACCTCTGTGCAAGTCAGGGTGGCGGCCAACGATTTGCCCACCGGGCTGCTGCTGCGGGCGGAAGACCTGGACTGGAAGCCCTACGATAAATCCAAGGTTCCCGAAGGCGCGCTCGTCAAGAACTCGGCCGCGGCCGACAACATGGCCGGCGTGCTGATACGCAAATCCGTACTGGCCGGCGCCGTCATCACCAATCGGGACATCATCCGGCCGGATGCGCCGGGCTTTCTGGCGGCCGTGCTGAAACCCGGCGCCCGCGCGGTATCCGTACCGGTGGACAATGTATCGGGCAATGCCGGCCTGATACAGCCAGGCGATTACGTCGACATGATACTGGTGCAGGCGGCGCGCAACCGCGACGACCTGGACAGCGAACGCGCCCGCTCGGTCGTCAGCGAAACCGTCGTCGAAAACGTGCGAGTCATCGCGGTCGGCTCCGTTTTCCAGCATCAGCCCGAAGGCATCGAAGTGCGCAAGAACCCTCAAGCCGCGCGCACGGTGACGATAGAGGTCACGCCGCGCGCGGCGGAAGCCGTTACGGTGGCGGCGCGGCTGGGAACCTTGTCCATGGCTTTGCGCAGCTTCGCCGTCGCCGATCGCAGCGCGACCAAAGACGATCATACGGAATCCGTGGTGGCCTGGGACAGCAGCGCAAGCAAATCGGCGCCGGTCTGGGCGGGCGATGTATCGCGCGCCATAGGCTGGAACGAGGAACCGCCCGCTGCCCGCGAAGAACCGCGCCAGGTCTTGCCGCGCGAAGTCACCATCATGCGTGGTTCCAAACGCGACCAGCATGCGCTGGGCGGCGTTCCCGCTCAACACTGATTTGCCCAACAGGCGCCAGCCAGGCCCGCCGCATCCCAGACAAAAGGACTACACATGATTGCAAGCCTCCCGAAATGGAAAGCGTGTTTGCGCCGCTCCACCTTGGCCGCGGTGCTGGCGGCCGGCATGGTCGCCACCGGACACGCCGCCCCCAGCGGCCCTCAGCCTCTATCCATAGGCGAAGGTCGCCTCATCCGCTTCCAAGGCACGGCCAAGACAGTCTTCGTGGCCGACCCTGAAATCGCCGATGTGCAAGTGCCTTCCGAAGGAGCCGTGCTGGTCATGGGCAAGCGCAGCGGCCAGACCACGCTGTACGTGTTGAGCGAAGGCGGGCAGACTCTGGCGCAGCAACGCGTCGTCGTGCGGCACAATATCCCGGAACTGACCGAGGTGCTGCGCCAGCGCTTTCCCAGCCTGCGCCTGACGCTGGAATCCGCCCCCGGGTCGCTGATGATAGGCGGCACCGTGCCCTCGGGCGAAGACATAGACGCCATCACGCGCACGATCAAATCCTACCTGGGCGAGAAAGAAGAACTCATCAACCGCATCGCCGTCAGCAGCCCCACCCAGGTCTATCTGCGCGTGCGGGTCACGGAAGTATCGCGCGCCGTAACGCAGAAGCTGGGCATCAACTGGTCCGCCATCACATCGCCCGGCAACTTCTTCGCCGGCGTGATCAGCGGCCGGGCCTTCCAGAACATACTAGGCAGTTTCGTCGGCGGCAGCGACAAGATGAACTTCGCGTCGACGGGCGTGTACGGCGCGGCCAGGGAAGGCGGGTATTCCTTTCTTGGCGGCTATGCCAAGGAAGGCCGCTCCATACAGGCCATGATAGACGTGCTGGACCAGGAAGGCATGATCAGCGTGCTGGCCGAACCCAACCTCACGGCGGTGTCCGGCGAAACCGCCAGTTTTCTGGCGGGCGGCGAGTTTCCCATTCCCGTCAAGCAGGACAAGGACAGCATGACGGTCGAATTCAAGCCTTTCGGCGTCGCGCTGGATTTCACGCCCACCGTACTGGCCGATGACCGGATCAGCATCAAGGTCAAGCCCGAAATCAGCGAAATCGACCCCAACAGCAGCATCGTCATGGAAAACCTGGTCATCCCCGGCCTGTCGGTGCGCCGCGTGGAAACCACGGTGGAAATGGCCAGCGGCCAAAGCTTCGCCATCGGCGGCCTGCTGCAAAACAACATCCGCGATGTCGTGTCCCAAATACCCGGGCTGGGCAAGATCCCCATCCTGGGCAAGCTGTTTTCATCGTCCGACTACCAGAACAACAAAAGCGAACTCGTGGTCATCGTCACGCCCTATCTCGTCAAGCCCACCGACAATTCGCAGATGTCCTCGCCGCTGGAAAGCCTGCGCCCCAACACCGACATCGAATACATCCTGCACGACAAGATAGGGCTGGACCCGCTCAAGGGCGATGTGCCGCGCCTGACCGGAACCGCCGGCTTCGTGTATTGATTTCGCATACCAGCCAGGATCAGACCATGACGCACTCATATAACGCCGATACTTCCCGCCCTTTGCATCGGATCGCAGCCCTCGTCCGCCATGTCCGCTCTGGCCATCGCGCAGCGGCCATCCGCCGTCTCCGCTGCGGCGCCCCGCGCACAGCGGCCGCAGCCATGGCGCTGGCCGCGAGCCTGGCGCTGGGCGCCTGCGCCTTCCCGCGCAAGGATTTTTCCTCGTTGCCCGACGCCAGCGTCATCACGCTGAAGCAGGCGGGGCCGGGCTACGAAGCCGTCGCGCCGGACTGCGATCGCCTGCTGCAGCCTTCGCAATACAACAAGGCCGACGACTTGCGCATGTCCGTGGCTTTCGGCTGCGCCACCTATGGCAACCTGGCCGGCCAACTTGCCAGGCCGGAGGACTTGCTCGCGCCGCGCACTTACCGCGGCCAATCCGCCGATACGGCGGCCGGAGCCGCCGCGCGCTACCGCGAAAACAAGGTGACGCCGCTGCGCCAGACCATGTCCACCGACGCCGGCGTCAACAAATAACAAGCCGGCGCACAGCCAGAGGCCATCATCATGAATCCGGTCAACCCCTTTGCCAGCAAGCAGAAAGAAGATCCACGCCAGGCGGCCTTCGCCGCCTTCATCGCCGACGACGCCAGCGTGCAGGAATTGCGCCAGTTCGTCAGCAACCTGGGGATTCCCAAG
>Ga0182744_1001271_pt1 | contig 22278 bp, 18 predicted proteins | sample eDN3rd30CKraftMG_FD_128525 | JGI IMG/M metagenome (GOLD analysis project Ga0182744, IMG submission 128525) | Enriched Miracle-Growth compost microbial communities from Emeryville, California, USA - eDNA 3rd pass 30_C Kraft MG (version 2) (version 2) ...
CGCCGTGCTTGGCATGGCGGCGGCGCTGGTGCTGGCCACCGCCGTGCTCGTCCGGGTGGCGACGCGCCACATGCCGGCCCCGGCCAGGGTTCGCGCCGGATAATCCGGCCCGCTTCTGATATGAAGGAAGGCGGGAGCCACTGCGGCTCCCGCTTTTTTTATCGCATGCCGACAGTTTGCGCGGGCAACGGGAAACCTTTAGAGCGTCTTTCCAGCAAGGCGGACGCCCGTTGCGTCAGGCGATGCCCGTTTGTCGCCAGGAAAATACGCCGCCGCACAATATGGCCGTGCAAATGGCCGCCATGACAGCGGAGATCCGGACTGGAACGCTGGAGCCTGAAGCGCTTTTTGTGGGCCACCCTCGGCGTCAGCTTCGTCGCCATCGGCCTTGTCGGGGCTGTGTTGCCGGTGCTGCCGACGACGCCGTTCCTGATTCTGGCCGCCGCCTGTTTCGCCCGGTCCTCGCCGCGCCTGGAAGCCTGGTTGCTCCATCACCGCCGTTTTGGCCCGCTGCTGCGCGACTGGCGCCGGCATCAGGTGATTCCCCCGCGCGCCAAGCGCCTTGCCTGTGGCGGCATGACGGTTGGCTACGGGTTCTTCTGGTTCACGACCGGGCCTGGCTGGCCGCTGGCCATGGCCGTCGCCGCGCTGATGCTGACGGGCGCCGGCTATGTGCTGTCACGCCCGTCAAGGCCGCCGCCGCCGACAACACCACCATAAAAAAGGCGCGGCCCTGAACCGGACTCCGCCTGGCTGGCGAAATGCTGTTCAGGGCCGCGCGGCGCATGGCGAAAGCTCCGGCCTGATCAATGCGCTGGTTCAGTGCGCCGGTTCAATGCGCGATGAGCGGAGCTCATCGCGCATTCGGGCGTCAGGACGCGAAGTACTGCTGGGTGCCATGCGCCTCGATGGCTTCGGCGAGGCGGCCAAGGGCGTGCACATAAGCGGCGCTGCGCACGCTGATGTTCTTGTCCTTCGCCAGGTTCCAGATCGCCCGGCCCTCGACTTCCATGTTGCTCTTCAGGCGCTGGTGGATTTCCCCAACGGTCCAGTAGAAGCCCTGCCGGTTCTGCACCCACTCGTAATAGGAGACGGTGACGCCGCCGGCGTTGGCCAGGATGTCCGGCAGAACGACGATGTTCTTTTTGAACAGGATGGCGTCAGCCTCGGGGGTGATCGGGCCGTTGGCCAGCTCGACCACGACGCGGGCCTTCACCTCATCGGCGTTGCTCTCGTTGATGAGATCTTCCATGGCGGCCGGCACCAGGACGTCGCAGGGCACGCTGACGATGTAGTCCGGCGGCAGCGCCTCGATGCCGTTGGAGCCGGCGAGCGAGGTCAGCCGGTTGGCGGCCTTGGCCTCCAGCACCGCCTCGACGTCGAGGCCATCGGGGCAATACAGGGTGGCGCGCGAGTCGGAGACGGCGACGACCTTGTAGCCGACATCCGCCATCAGGCGGGCCATGTGGGTGCCGGCGTTGCCGAAGCCCTGGATGGCGACCGTGGAGCCCGGGGCGACGCCCAGTTCCTTCTCCAGGTGGCGCACCAGATAGAATCCGCCGCGCGCGGTGGCGTCGTCACGCCCGAGCGAACCGCCAAGGGAGATCGGCTTGCCGGTGATCACGGCCGGCGAATTGCGGCCGACGATCGAGGCGTATTCGTCAGCCATCCAGCCCATGATCATGGCGTTGGTGTAGACGTCCGGCGCCGGAATGTCGCGGTCGGGGCCAACGATATTGGCGAAAGCCTGCATGTAGGCGCGCGACAGGCGCTCAAGCTCGGCCTTCGACAGCAGATGCGGATCGACCTGCACGGCGCCCTTGCCGCCGCCATACGGCAGGTTCATGACGGCGCACTTGAAGGTCATCCAGAACGCCAGCGTCTCCACCTCGTCCATGCTGGCCTGCGGATGGAAACGGATGCCGCCCTTGGTGGGACCGCGCGTGTCGTCATAACGGCAGCGCCAGGCCATGAAGGATTTGCGGGAGCCGTCGTCCATGCGCACCATCAGGCGCATTTTCGTGGTTTCGCGCGGGTACTTCAGCTTCTCAAGGACGTCCGCGTCGAGATCAAGATACCGGGCCGCGTCATCAAGACGGGTGAGGGCCTGCTCAAGCTGGGACTTTTCCATGATGTTCTTCCTGAAACCTTTGCCGGGCGCTGGCCGGGGGGCGGAAGAAGCATGGAGGGGACCGGAAACGGCCATGGCCGACGCCTGCCTGCGCAAACATCACCTGATCGCCTGAACCCCATCCTGGGAGCTGTCCGCCGACGCGGCCGGCGCCGGTCTTTCTGGCGCCGCGGGGGTGAGGATGGCTGGCGCCAGGCGCCCACAGGCCATCGACTCGCAGATGCATAAAGGCGAGCTGAACAATTTTCCAGCGATTTCGGGATAATTTTGCGCACAAAACGCGCAAATCGCCAACGGCGCGAAGCCCGGGGCAGCGGCGGTTAGCGCTCCGCCAGCTTTTTCAGGCGATTTCTCCGCAAACGCCGCCTGCGAAGATCACTCCGGCAAAACAGCTTTCCATGTTGACCGGAATGAGGTGACCAGCCTGCGGCTACAATTATATTATATGTTATATTTCACGCCGGTTTCATCTGCTTGCGCCAGCGGGCGATAATCCGGTCGCGCTTCAGTCTGGACAGGCGCTGCAGCCAGAAAATCCCGTCCATCTGGTCAATTTCGTGTTGCAGGCAGGCGGCGCGAAAGCCATCCGCCGCCTCCTCGTGCAGGGCGCCGTCGAGATCCTGCCAGCGCACGCGCACCCGGGCCGGGCGCGTCACCTCGCCGTGGGCGCCGGGCATGGAGATGCTGCCCTCCGTATGGCTTTGCATCTGCGCCGACGCCTCAATGATTTCGGCGTTCACATAAAAGCGTGGGCCGGCGTCGCCTGGCAGCTCGATGGCGAACAGCCGCAGGGGAACGCCCATGTGCGCCGCCGTCGCGCCAACGCCTGGCGCCGCGCGCATCATCGCCAGCAGTTCATCCGCCAGCGCCCGCAACGCCGCGTCGAACGCCGCGACGGGCCGGGATGCTTCAGCGAGACGGGGATCGGGCCAGCGGACGGGAGAGCGGACAGTCATGACAGTTACCAGCGCCGGGCGGGATGCCCGCATCCGCGCTTGTGCGCCGCGCCAGCCGGCGACGCAAGCGACGGGGACCGGCAAGCCCCATGGGCGCCGCCTTGTCGCCCGGGCGATGGCGGCGCAAACCATGTCCGCAGGGACGCGCCTTGCGCCCGGCCGGGGCCTTGCAGGTGGTGAAAACAGCCACATCTCCGTCGCCTGGCGGACATGGCGCGCCGGCCAGCGATGCAATTCCCTGGCGGCCCCGGCTTGAGTTTTGGCGCCGGGCCCGTTAAGGGACCCCCATCCGCACTATGCGGCTTGCATCTGCTGGTTGGGGAGGACGCCATGTCATACGACGGCCTCTTCCAATTGGGGATGGGCGCAGTTCTGCTGAGAGCCTCCCAAACGGAAGACACGATCGGTTCCGGCGCCATGACGCGCCGCACGCGCGCCCTGTTTCATGAGGCGCAATCGGGTACGCCGACGCGAGGCTCGCGAATGCGCAGCGCATGCGCCGCGACGCGCATGCACGCATGCAACCGCTCCTCCGGCTCCAGACCGGCGCCATCCATGCGTGAACGCGCCTATGCGGGCGCGGCGGCGTGGATCGCCAGCCGTCTCGCCAGCCAGACCGGACGGAGCTGACGGGTCGGCCAGATTTGACAGGTTAGCCTGGTTTGACAGGTTAGCCTGGCGGCGGCCCACCATTTACTGTGATTTTGACGACATATCGGGGCGCCATGCTGGTCGCGCCAGTTCAGGGCGCCTATCCGGCAGGCTGTTTCGCGAGCCGCCAGACGGCGTTTTCTCCGATACGGGTATCGCGCGCCGGGCCTCTCCGGCGGCAGCGGGCAAGGGCAGGACCGACACGTGACCATTCAGACGCCGTATTACCTGATCGACAAGACCGCGTTACTGCGCAACATGGAGATCATCCGGCGCGTGCGCGAGCAATCCGGCGCGAAACTGCTGCTGGCGCTGAAGTGCTTCGCCACCTGGTCGGTGTTCGACCTGATGAACCGGTATCTCGACGGCACGACCTCCTCGTCCCTCTATGAGGTGCGGCTCGGTCGCGAGAAGTTCGGCGGCGAAACCCACGCCTACTCCGTCGCTTACGCCGATCATGAGATCGACGAGGTCGTGTCCCATGCGGACAAGATCATCTTCAACTCGCTCGGCCAGTTCACGCGCTTCGCCGATCGCGCCCAGGGCATCCAGCGCGGCCTGCGCCTGAACCCTGGCGTGTCGTCGTCCAGCTTTGATCTGGCCGATCCGGCCCGCCCGTTCAGCCGCCTCGGCGAGTGGGACGCCGACAGGGTGCGGCCGTTCATGGACCGCATCGACGGCTTCATGATCCACAACAACTGCGAAAACAGCGACTTCGACCTGTTCGACGCCATGCTCGGCCAGATCGAGGAACGCTTTGGCGACCTGCTGGCCCAGGTGAAATGGGTCAGCCTTGGCGGCGGCATTCACTTCACCGGCGATGGTTACCGGCTCGACGCCTTCTGCGCCCGCCTGAAAAAGTTCGCCCAGGATTATGGCGTGCAGGTCTATCTGGAGCCTGGTGAAGCGGCGATCACCCGCTCGACGACGCTGGAAGTCAGCGTGCTGGACATTCTGGACAATGGCAAGCAGCTGGCCATCGTCGACGCCTCGGTGGAGGCGCACATGCTCGACCTGCTGATCTACCGCCAGCATGCGAAGGTGGCGCCGGACGCCGGCCCGCATCCTTACATGGTGTGCGGCAAGTCATGCCTGGCCGGCGACATTTTTGGCGAGTTCCGGTTTGAGAAGGAACTGGCGATTGGCGACCGCATCTCGTTCCAGGATGCAGCCGGCTACACGATGGTGAAGAAGAACTGGTTCAACGGCGTGAAAATGCCGTCGATCGCCATCCGCGAACTGGATGGCGAGGTGCGCCTCGTCCGCACCTTCGGCTACGACGATTTCGCGGCGGCGCTGTCCTGAGCGCCTGTCCACCTTGCAGATTCACTGAACACGGGGTTTTCGCGTGAAATGAAGAAAAACGTCCTTGTCATCGGCGCCGGCGGCGTCGCCCAGGTCACTGCCCACAAATGCGCGCAGAACAACGATGTGCTTGGCGACATTCACATCGCATCGCGTACTGTCAGCAAGTGCCGCGACATCATCGCGTCGATTCACGAGAAAAAGAGCATGAAGGTCGACGGCGTCCTCGAGGCGCACGCGCTTGATGCTCTCGACGTTGAGGCGACGAAGGCGCTGATCGCGCGCACCGGCGCGCAGATCGTCATCAATCTGGGCTCGGCCTTCGTCAACATGTCGGTGTTGCAGGCCTGCATCGAGACGGGCGCCGCCTACATCGACACGGCGATCCACGAAGACCCGCTGAAAATCTGCGAAAACCCGCCGTGGTACGGCAACTACGAGTGGAAGCGTCGCGAGGCCTGCGCCGCCGCCGGCGTCACCGCCATTCTCGGCGCCGGCTTCGACCCGGGCGTGGTCAACGCCTACGCCGCTTTGCTGGTGCGCGACTGGATGGACGAGACGGACTCCCTCGACATCATCGACGTCAACGCCGGCAGCCATGGCAAATGGTTCGCCACCAACTTCGACCCGGAGATCAACTTCCGCGAGTTCACCGGCCAGGTGTGGTCGTGGCAGAACCGGCAGTGGACCTCGAACCAGATGTTCGAGATCCGCAAGGAATGGGACCTGCCGGTGGTGGGCGCCAGCACCACCTACATGACCGGCCACGACGAGATTCATTCGTTGTCGAAGAACCTCGACGTGCCGAACATCCGGTTCTGGATGGGCTTTGGCGACCACTACATCAACGTCTTCACCGTTCTGAAGAACCTCGGCCTGCTCTCCGAGCAGCCGGTGCGCACCGCCGAAGGCGTCGAGGTGGCGCCGCTGAAGGTGGTGAAGGCCGTGCTGCCCGATCCCTCGTCGCTGGCGAAGGACTACACCGGCAAGACCTGCATCGGCGTGCTGGCGAAGGGCAGGAAGGACGGCAAGGACGCCGAGGCGCTGATCTACCAGATCTCCGATCACAAGGAGGCGTTTGAGGAGGTCGGCAGCCAGGGCATTTCCTACACCGCCGGCGTCCCCGCCGCCGCGGCCGCCCTGCTCATCGCCACGGGCGAATGGGACGCGAAGACCATGGTCAATGTGGAAGAGCTGCCGGCGGAGCCGTTCATCAACCTGCTCAACCGCATCGGCCTGCCCAGCCGCGTGAAGGACGCCGCCGGCGACCGGGATCTGGCCTTCTGAGCTGTTTTCCGGCGCGCCCTAAACGCGCGCCGGCGGGAAGAGCATCCCGGAGCCCCAGGGCTGGCGCAAGCGCCCGCCCCTTGCATGCCCGCCTTGCCGCCGGTCCTCCCCACGCCGGCGATGGAAGCCGCCAGGAGAGGAACGTGAGCGCCATGCTGTCCAACGCCCTACCCTTCGACCGGCTCGTCGACGCCTGCGCCAGCGACTGGCGCGCCTACATCGAGCATCCGTTCGTGCGCGGCATGGGCGACGGCTCCCTGCCCGAGGCGAGCTTCCGTCATTACCTGAAGCAGGATTACCTGTTCCTCGTGCATTTCGCCCGCGCCTGGGGGCTGGCGGTCTACAAGGCGCGCAGCATGGGCGAGCTGCGCCAGGGCCTCGATATCCTGAAGGCCATCGTCGACCTGGAGATGGGGCTGCACATTTCCTGGTGCGCGGAATGGGGCGTCAGCGAGGACGACCTGGCCGCGTTGCAGGAATCACGCGCGACCATGGCCTATACGCGCTATGTGCTCGACGCCGGCGCCAGCGGCGACCTGCTCGATCTGCACGTGGCGCTGGCGCCCTGCGTCGTCGGCTACGCCGATGTAGCCAGCTGGCTGCTGGCGCAGCCGTTCCTGAAGCGTGACGGCAACCCCTACATGCGCTGGATCGACATGTACGCCGACGCCGAATTCCAGCAGGCGGCGCAGGCGGAGCGCGACTGGCTCAACGCCCGCCTCGCCGGGGTGACGCCGGAGCGCCTCGCCCAGCTGTCGCGGATCTTTCGCGACGCCACCCGGCTGGAGGCCGATTTCTGGCAGATGGGACTGACGCTGGCGGACTGACGCCCCGGACGGTTGCCCGGGCCAGACGGGACGCCGGATTGGGGGCAGGAACGTTACTCCCCGCGAGACGCCGCTCACTCCCCGACATGCTCCAGGTCAGCGTTTCGGCGGCCCCGCCTGCTGGCTGCGCGCGAAGGCGTCGCGCTCCAGGCGCACCCCCGGTCCCGCGCGGCCGGCGGCGATAAAGCGCACGCCCGCCTTCTCGAAGGCGCCGACGATCTGGCTTTCGCTGGCTTTTTGCAGGCCATGCCGGCAGCTTTCGAAATCGCGCACTGTGCTGCGCGACACACCGGCTTCCGCCGCCAGCTGGCATTGGGTCCAGTCAAGCAGGCCGCGCGCGGCGCGGCATTGCCCCGGACTCATGCTGCGGACAGGTTTCAGAAATGCCCCCATGTGCATCAACCATCGCGTTTCACGCCGGAACGCACCGGATGCGGCGCATCCGCGTCCCGAAAAACTCAAGCGCCGCCCGGGCCTGATTCATGCGCGATGTTTCTGAAGGATCGCGCATGGACGGGGTCGCCTTTACGGCGCCATGCTGGAACCAGTGTTCCGGCAGGCGTTTTTCCTGCCCGTTTTTCCTGCCGCTACGCCTGTCCAGTTCGTTGAACCCGATTGCATTTCGCCCGCCAAATCAACCATAATGGGCGAACAGGGGCAAGCTCGACCGATATGACTGGTTTTGATGGCGGATCCGCTGTTCTGAAAGGTTTTTCCATCGCAGATGCCCGACGCCAAGCTGCCCCTGACGCTCATGCTCTTTTTGCCTTTCGCCAGTTCGGCCGCGACGGCGCTCATGCCGGCGGGGGCGCGCAATCTGGTGGCCTGGCTGGCGGGTCTGACGGCGCTGGCGGTGTTTGGCCTGGGTCTTTGGGCGGCGCCCGAGATTTACGCGGGCACGGTGTTGCGGGCGCAGTACGCCTGGCTGCCGGAATACGGGCTGAATTTTTCCATCCGGCTTGACGGCTTCGCCTGGGCCTTCGCGATGATCGTCTCGGGCATTGGCGCGCTCGTTGTGCTCTATGCCCGCTATTACATGTCGCCGGATGATTCAGCGCCGCGTTTCTTTGCGTTCCTGCTGGGATTCATGGGGGCGATGCTGGGCGTCGTCATCTCCGGGAACCTGATCCAGCTGGTGTTTTTCTGGGAACTGACCAGCCTGTTCTCCTTCCTGCTGATCGCCTACTGGCATCACAAGGACGCGGCGCGCGACGGCGCGCGCATGGCGCTGACGGTGACGGCGGCCGGCGGCCTCAGCCTGTTCGCCGGCATGCTGATCATCGGCCATATCGTTGGCAGCTACGAACTGGACGTGGTGCTGTCCTCGGGCCGGACCATTGTCGATCATGCGATGTACCCGGCGGCCCTGGCGCTGGTGGCCTTCGGCGCCCTCACCAAGAGCGCCCAGTTCCCGTTCCATTTCTGGTTGCCGCGCGCCATGACGGCGCCGACGCCGGTCTCGGCCTATCTGCACTCGGCCACCATGGTGAAGGCCGGCGTGTTCCTGCTGGCGCGCATGTGGCCGGTGATGGCGGCCAGCGACTACTGGTTCTGGGTTTTCACGCCGGTTGGCGCGGCGACGTTGCTGATCGGCGCTTTCCTCGCCATGTTCCAGCAGGACCTGAAGGGCCTCTTGGCCTACTCCACCATCAGCCACCTGGGGCTGATCGTGCTGCTGCTCGGGCTTGGCAGTCCGCTGGCGGCGGTGGCGGCGATCTTCCACATGATCAACCACGCCACGTTCAAGGCGTCGCTGTTCATGGCCGCCGGCATCATCGACCACGAGGCCGGCACCCGCGACATCCGCCAGCTCGGCGGCCTGTACCGGGCCATGCCCATCACCGCCACCCTCGCCATGGCAGCGGCGGCGGCCATGGCCGGCGTGCCGCTGCTCAACGGCTTCCTGTCGAAGGAAATGTTCTTCGCGGAAACCATCGAGAGCCATGTCGATTCCGCCTTCGACCACACCCTGCCCTACCTCGCCACGCTCGCCGGCATGTTCTCGGTCGCCTATTCGCTGCGACTGATCGATCAGGTGTTCTTCGGCCCGGAGGCGACGGATCTGCCGCGCAAGCCGCACGATCCGGCGATCTGGATGCTGGCGCCGGCGGCCCTGCTGGCGCTGATGTGCCTGCTGGTCGGCGTGCTGCCCACCTGGACGATCAGCGGCTTCCTGAGCGCGGCGGTGTTCGGCGTGCTCGGCGCCCTGACGCCGGAATACAGCCTGGCGGTCTGGCACGGCCTGACACCGGCCCTGCTGATGAGCGTGGTGGCGCTCGGCGGCGGCACGCTCACCTACCTTGGCCTCAAGGACTATCTTTCCGGCGCGGTGGAGGGGCCGCCCCTGCTGCGCCGGCTCAGCGGCAAGCGATTGTTCGAGCGCGCCATCGCCATGCTGTCGTGGCGCTGGGCCCGCGAGCTGGAGGAGTTGCTGGGCACCAACCGCCTGCAATCGCAGTTGCGCGCCCTGGTCGTCATCATGGTGCTGGCCGGCTGCTGGCCGCTGCTCGCCGGCGCGGGCTTCTCACCCGCCGCCGCGCTGGCCAGCGTCGGCGTCTGGCTCGGCAACACCTGGCTGTCGCCGCGCTGGCTGACCTCGTCGGCGCCGATGGTCGGCATGTTCGACCCGGCCTTGCTGCTGGTGTGGGCGGTGGGCGTCGCCTGCGCCGTGGGCGCGGCGTGGCAGGCCAAATATCACCGCCTGGTGGCGCTGATCCTGATGGGCGGCTCCGGCCTCGCCACCAGCATCACCTTCGTCTGGTATTCGGCGCCGGACCTGGCGCTGACGCAGCTGCTGGTCGAGATCGTCACCGTGGTGCTGATCCTGCTGGGCCTGCGCTGGATGCCGCGGCGCGACGAGCTGATTCCCGACGACCAGCTGACATCGGCCCGCCTGCGCCGGCTGCGCGACCTGTTCATCGCCATCGCGGCGGGATGCGGCGTCGCGGCTCTGGCGTTCGCCGTGCTGACCTCGGAGCAGACCGCCACCATCGGCGACGAGATGATCCGGCGGGCGTACCCGGAAGGCGGCGGCCACAACGTGGTCAACGTTATTCTCGTGGATTTCCGGGGCTTCGACACCCTCGGCGAGATCACCGTGCTCGGCGCTGTGGCGATCACCGTGTTCGCCCTGCTGCGCCGCTTCCGGCCGGCGCGGGACAGTTTCGCCGCGCCCGACCAGAAGCGCTTCCAGACCGAATACGACAGCACCCGTTATGCCCCGGGCAAGGACCCGATCAACGCCCATTACATGCTGGTGCAGGGCGTGATCATCCGGCTGCTGTTCCCGGTAATCTGCGCCATGGCGGCTTTCCTGTTCATGCGCGGCCACGACCTGCCCGGGGGCGGCTTCATCGGCGGGCTGACCTTCGCCATCGCCTTCATCCTGCAATACATCGCCGGCGGCGCCCGCTGGGTGGAGGACCGGCTGGTGGTGCTGCCGGTTCGCTGGATCGGCGCCGGCATCCTGCTCGCCGCCGCCACCGGCCTCGGCGCGCTGCTGTTTGGCCGGCCGTTCCTCACCACCGCCTTCCGCTATGTGGAGTTGCCGCTGTTCGGCAAGACGCCCATGGCCAGCGCCCTGTCGTTCGATCTTGGCGTGTTCGCGCTGGTGTTCGGCGCCACGGTGCTGATGCTGATCGCCATCGCCCACCAGTCAATCCGCGTCTACCGCACCATGGAAAAGGCGTCCGTTCGTGAAAAGGCTGCGGCGCGCAGCGGGGGAGACGTCTGATGGAGCCCGTCATCGCCATCGCCATCGGCGTGCTCACGGGATCCGGCGTCTGGCTGGTGCTGCGTCCGCGCACATTCCAGGTGATCGTCGGCCTGTCGCTGATCTCCTACGCGGTGAACCTGTTCATCTTTTCGATGGGACGCCTGAAAGTCGGCGCGCCCACCTTCACCGGGGGCGCCGGCGCCAGCGCCCTGGCTGATCCGGCGCCGCAGGCGCTCGTGCTCACGGCCATCGTCATCAGCTTCGCCATGACGGCGTTGCTGCTGGTGGTGACCATCGCCTCGCGCGGGCTCACCGGCAGCGACCACGTGGACGGCCGGGAGGACGGCCTTTGAGCTGGACCCAGCACCTGATACTGGCGCCCATCCTGCTGCCCATGGTCGTCGCCGGGCTGATGCTGGTCATCGACGGCCGCAGCGGCAGGATCACGGCGGCGCTTGGCGTGTTCTCCACCTTCGCCCTGCTCTTCATCGCCATCGTGCTGCTGGCGCAGGCCTCGGCCGGCGGCGCCCAGAGCGCCGTGCAGGTCTACCAGATCGGCAACTGGCCCTCGCGTCTTGGCATCGTGCTGGCGCTGGACCGGCTGTCGGCGATGATGCTGGCGCTGACGGCGCTGCTGGCGACGGCGGCCATGGTGTTCTCGCTGGCGCGCTGGCACAAGGCCGGCAGTTTCTTTCACCCGCTGTTCCAGGTGCTGCTCGTCGGCCTCAACGGGGCCTTCCTGACCGGCGACCTGTTCAACCTGTTCGTGTTCTTCGAGATCATGCTGGCCGCCTCGTACGGCCTGGCGCTGCATGGCTCGGGGCACGCCAGGGTGAAGGCCGGGCTTCACTATATCGCGGTCAATCTCGTCGCCTCGTCGGCGTTCCTGATCGGCGTCAGCCTGATTTATGGCGCGACCGGTTCGCTCAACATGGCGGACATCGCCAGCCGCATCGGCGATCTCGACGCGCATGGGGCCATGCTGTTCCGCGTTGGCGCGGCGGTGCTGGGCGTGGCTTTTCTGGTGAAGGCGGCGATCTGGCCGCTAGGCTTCTGGCTGCCCACCACCTACGCCGCCGCGGGGCCGCCAGTGGCGGCCATGTTCGCCATCATGACCAAGGTTGGCGTCTACGCCATCCTGCGCCTTGGCCTGCTGTTCACGCCGGACGGTCAGGGCAACGTGCTCGCCGCCAGCGGCCTGTTGCTGACCGGCGGCCTCATCACCATCATCTACGGCATGCTGGGCATGCTGGCCTCCCAGGCCATGGCGCGGCTCGCCGGTTTCAGCGTGTTGACGTCGTCCGGCACCCTGCTGGCGGTGATGGGCGCCGGCAACGCCAATGTGTTCAGCGCGACCCTGTATTATCTGGTCAGCTCGACGCTGGCGATCGCGGCGTTCTTCCTGCTGATCGAACTGGCGGAGCGCGGGCGCGCCCGCGCCGACGACGTGCTGGCGGTGACACTGGAGGCCTATGGCATCGTTTATGACGAGGACAGTGAAGACAGCCGCGAGGCGGGGGCCGCCGTGCCGGCCATCCTGGCGATCCTGGGCATCGCCTTCATGGCCTGCGCCCTGCTGCTGTCCGGCCTGCCGCCCCTGTCCGGCTTCATCGCCAAATTCGCCATGCTGGACGCCCTGCTCGACCAGGCCCGCAATGGCCCGGCGCCGGGGTCGGCGTGGGCGGCCTGGCTGCTGGTGGCGACCCTGGTCGTCTCTGGCCTCGCCACGCTGATCGCCATGATGCGCGCCGGCATCCGCACCTTCTGGCCGTCGTTCGAGCGTGAGGCGCCGCGCGTCAGCATGATCGAACTGGGGCCGGTGCTGGTGCTGCTGGCCCTGTGCGTGGGCCTGACCATTCAGGCCGGCCCGGCCATGCGCTTTGTCCGCCACACCACCGAACAGCTGGCCGAGCGCAAGCTGTACATGGACGCCGTGCTGAAGAAGCCCGTGGTCACCCCTCAGGCCTCCGCCGCCCATGCGCCCGCCGCCCATGCGCCCGCCCTGCCGGCCGGGGCCCGGACTCCAGTCCCCACCCCACCGAAGAAGGGGGCCGCGCGATGAGGGCACGCGCAAACCGCTTCCTCGCCTGGCTGCTGCCATGGCCCGCCGTCTCGGCCCTGGTGCTGGCGGTCTGGCTGCTGCTGAACCAGAGCCTCTCGCCGGGACAGATTTTTCTCGGCCTGCTGCTGGCGCTGACGGCGCCGCGTTTTCTGACGACGCTGGACGCCCCGCCGCTGCGCATCCGCCGGCCATGGGCGCTCATGCGCCTGCTCGGCAATGTGCTGCCTGACATTTTCATCTCGAATTACAAGGTGACGCGCGCGATCCTGTTTTCCGGCCCCGAACGGCAGGCGGGCCACGTCCTGGTGCCGTTGAGCATACGCTCGCCATGGTCACTGGCCATGCTGGCCTGCATTCTCACGGCCACGCCGGGCACGGCGTGGATCAGCTTCAATCCGCAGACCGGGCTGCTGCTGATGCACGTGCTGGACCTGAAGGATGCGGACGAGCTGGCCGGCGCCATCACCCGGCGCTACGAGAGATGGCTGCAACAGGTGTTCGAATGAGCATGACCATTCTGACCTGGTCGCTGATGGCGGCCCAATTCATGCTGGCCATCGCCATGGTCTGCGCCTGTCTGCGCATGTTTCGCGGTCCACGCGCCCAGGATCGGGTGCTGGCCATGGATTCGCTTTATCTGAACGGCATGGGGCTGATGCTGGTGTTCGGCATCGTTTCGGGCAGCACGCTGTATTTCGAGGCGGCGCTGGTGATCGCGCTGCTCGGCTTTGTTTCGACCGTGGCGCTGGCGAAGTTCCTGATGCGCGGGGAGGCGATTGAATGATCGCCATCAAGACCCTGCCCGACTGGGCGGCCCTGCTCACGGCGTTTCTGGTGCTGGCCGGCGCGGCGCTGACCATGATCGGCGCCATCGGCCTGGTGCGGTTCCGCTCGTTCTATGAGCGCGTGCACGCGCCAACGCTGGGGGCCACCCTGGGCATCGGCGGCGTGCTGCTGGCGTCCATGGTGTACTTTTCCGTCAGCGAAACGCGCCCCGTGGTCCATGAAATCCTCATCGCCCTGTTCGTCACGGTGACGACGCCCGTCACCATGCTGATGTTGACCCAGGCCACGCTCTATCGTGACCGGGCCGAAGGCAAGGCGGCGAAAATCACCGATGCGCCGCCGCTTCCCGCCGACGTCATCACGCCGGACAGGACAGGCGTCAGGCAGGACTGAGCAGGGACACGCCCACCGCACGGGACCGCCGGACGGGGCGCCGGATCGGCCCCATGACGCCGCCGCGCGGCGAACCCGCGTGAAGATTTACACCCGGCGCTCCGCAAGACCACCACAGAACCGACGCAACCCGATTCAGCCAAAAATTGTATACGCTTCTGACCCCGGATTTATAATTCAGATAACAACAGATCATTTTCTTAATATATCTGTTTTAAACTTCGATAAAACTGCTACGGTCTGGCGGGCTTCACCTGGAACCTGCCATCGCCATGCCAGTTCACGCTCCCCAGCAGAACCGATCCATCCGGGCGCCTGACCTGGCGCGTCGCAGGCGTAACCGGCGACGTGCTACGGCGCAGCCACGGCAGCGTCCGCCCGCAGCGCGACAGGATGGCAAGCGCCTGCTCGATCTGGCGATCGCCGCGCCGTTGCTTGTGGCGCTGGCCCCGCTCATGCTGCTGATCGCCCTGCTGGTGCGGCTGGATTCCCCCGGGCCGGCGCTGTTCCGCCAGACGCGCACGGGCTGGCGGGGGGCGCCGTTCACCATTTTCAAGTTCCGCACCATGCGGATGGCGGCGTGCTGGCCCGCCCCCGCCGCCATCGGCGTATCGGGCCCGCCGGACAGTTTCCAGGCCAGCCTGCGTCGCATCCAGACGGCGAACGCCGCCCCCGGCGTCACCCGAACCGGCCGCCTGCTACGCGCCTCCAGCCTGGATGAACTGCCGCAGCTGCTGAACGTGTTGCGCGGCGAGATGTCCCTGGTTGGCCCGCGCCCGCACATGCCGGAGCTCGACGCCCTGTTCCGTCCACGCCTGCCGCATATTGACCGCCGCTACGCCGTGCGGCCGGGGATGACAGGCCTCGCCCAGATCGGCGGCGCGCGTGGCCCCACGCCAGATGTCGCCGCCATGGCGGCCCGCCTCGAGAAGGATCTGGCCTACATGCGCGGCTGGTCGCTACGTCGGGACCTGGCCATCCTCACCATGACGCCATGGCGCCTGCTCGTCCCGGGCGGGGCCGCCACGGTGGTTGCCGCAACTACTGGCGCGGCGCGATGCCGGACGGCGCGATCGGGCGCCCTGATATCTGGCGGCGGATTCTCCGCCGCGCGCCGCGCCCGCACTACCCATATGGCCCCCACCCCGCTACATAGGGAGCGGATGCGGCGCAGCGCCGGGCGGGCCTGACCGGACCGGCTCCCTGGCGGAGCCGCGCGACGGGCAGTTCGTCTGATCTGATGCGGCCAGCGGCGTTCAGGGCGCCCGATGCGCCGGCATCGGACATGAAACGCCTGTCATCGTGTTCGGGTAGAACCGGAGCTGGCGCCATGCGCCCGGCGTTCACCGCCAATGGGGCGGCGCGGATCGGCGCCGCCGGCTCCTTACAAACTGCGGGGTTTCATGCGTGTCGCGATGATCGGCGCAGGCTATGTCGGCCTGGTTTCCGGAACCTGCTTCGCTGACTTCGGTCATACGGTGACCTGCGTCGATACTGACGCGGCGAAGATCGACAATCTGCGGGCCGGCAGACTGCCGATTTATGAGCCCGGCCTCGACCAGCTGGTCGCCGCCAATATGCGCCAGGGGCGGCTCGACTTCACCACCGATCTCGCCGCCGCCGTGGCGGACGCGGACGCGGTTTTCATCGCCGTCGGCACCCCCTCGCGTCGCGGCGATGGCCACGCCGACCTGACCTATGTGCACCAGGCGGCGGCGCAGATCGCGACGGCGCTGACCCGCTATACGGTGGTGGTCAACAAATCCACCGTGCCGGTTGGCACGGGCGACCAGGTGGAGCGCATTATCCGCGAGGCCAATCCGGCGGCGGACTTCTCGGTGGCGTCCAATCCCGAATTCCTGCGCGAAGGCGCCGCCATCGAGGATTTCAAACGGCCCGACCGCATCGTCATCGGCGCCGAGGATCCCCGGGCCCAGGAGGTGATGCGCGATCTCTACCGGCCGCTGTTCCTCAATCAGGCCCCGCTTGTCATGACCGGCCGGCGCACGGCGGAGCTGACCAAGTACGCCGCCAACGCCTTTCTGGCGATGAAGGTGACCTTCATCAACGAAATGGCCGACCTGTGCGAGCAGGTGGGCGCCAATGTGCAGGAGGTGGCGCGCGGCATCGGCCTCGACAAACGCATCGGCGCCAAGTTCCTCCACGCCGGACCGGGCTATGGCGGCTCGTGCTTCCCCAAGGACACCCTGGCCCTGGTCAAGACCGCCCAGGATCACGGCAGCCCGGTGCGGCTGGTGGAAACGACGGTGGCCATCAATGACGCGCGCAAGCGCGCCATGGCCGCCCGGATCATCACCGCCTGCGACGGCGACGTCGCCGGCAAGCGCATCGCCATCCTCGGCCTGACCTTCAAGCCCAACACCGACGACATGCGCGACGCGCCGTCCATCGTCATCATCAACGAGCTGCAGGCCGCCGGCGCGAACATCATCGCCTATGACCCGGAAGGCGTCGACCAGGCGAAGCAGGTGCTGCGCGACATCGACTACGCCGCCGATCCTTACGCCTGCGCCGACGGCGCCGACGCCCTTGTCATCGTGACGGAGTGGGACGCATTCAGGGCGCTCGACCTGAACGAACTGCGCAAACGCCTGCGCCATCCGGCCCTGATTGACCTGCGCAACATCTATCCGCCTGAAGACGTGGCGGAGGCAGGCCTGCGGTACTGGAGCGTGGGGCGCCCATCGGGAGCTCCAGCAGCGGATGACCCGGCGCAGTAGGTCGCGCACTCCATGGCGTCATGGCGTTCCCCGCCTGGCGAACGCCACGCGCCTGAGACATCACGCGCCTGAAGAGAAGCGCGCGATCAGCGTGCAAGCGCGCCAGGTCGCAGGGTGGCGCAGAATTCGGTTCCCTGTGAACGGGTTTGCTCCAGCCCCGCAGACGCTTGTGTCTTCCACCCCAGATTACGGATAATGCGCGGCAAATCAGCCGCGCCTGTTCCGGAGGCTTTCCCGTGCGTCACACGTCAGGCGAAACGTCATCCCTCCCGGCCGGCCAGCAAGCGGAAACCGTCACGGCCCTCGCGGCGCGGCTGAGCGCGCGGCTGGACAGCCGCGAAGCGGTCGTCGCCATTATCGGCATGGGCTACGTGGGCCTGCCGCTGGCGATCGCCGCCGCAAACGCCGGTTTTCAGGTCACCGGTTTCGATATTGATCCGGCCAAGGTGACGGGCCTCAACGCCGGCCGCAGCCACCTCAGCAGCGTCCCGCAGGATCGCGTGGCCGCCATGGTCGCGAGCGGGCGCTTCACGGCGACCGGAGAACCGGCCCCGCTGGCCGACGCCGACGCCATCCTGATCTGCGTGCCGACGCCGCTGTCGCGCTATCGCGAGCCGGACCTGTCGTTCATCGTGGCGACTGGCCGGCAGATCGCCGCCGTGCTGCGCCGGGGCCAGCTTGTCGTGCTGGAGTCCACCACCTGGCCCGGCACCACCAACGAGGTGCTGAAGCCGGAACTGGAAGCTTCGGGCCTCAAGGCTGGCGAAGACTTTTTCCTCGGCTATTCCCCGGAGCGCGAAGATCCGGGCAACGCCAGCTTCGGCACATCGGCCATACCGCGCGTGACCGGGGCCGACGATGCGCTGACCCGCGACCTGCTGCAACGGCTCTACGGCGCCATCGTCGCCCGCGTCGTGCCGGTGCGCGACGCCCGCACCGCCGAGGCGGTGAAGCTGACGGAGAACATCTTCCGCTCCGTCAACATCGCGCTCGTCAACGAACTGAAGCTGATTTACGAACGCATGGGCATCGATATCTGGGAGGTGATCGAGGCGGCGAAGTCAAAGCCGTTCGGCTACATGCCGTTTTATCCCGGCCCGGGACTCGGCGGCCATTGCGTGCCGATCGACCCGTTCTATCTCACCTGGAAGGCGCGCGAGTTCGGCGTGCCGACGCGCTTCATCGAGCTGGCGGGGGAGATCAACACCGCCGCGCCGCACCGGGTGATCGAGCGGCTGACCGATGCCCTGAGCGCGCGCTTGCGGCGCAGCGTCCATGGAGCGCGCATCCTGCTGCTCGGCGTGGCCTACAAGAAAAACGTCGACGATACCCGCGAAAGCCCCGCCTTCGTGCTGCTGGAAGAGCTGGAGCGCCGGGGCGCCGAGGTGGCGTTCTACGATCCGTTCGTGCCGGTGATCCCCACGACCCGCGAGCACGCGCCCCTGGCTGGCCGCACCTCCATCGCCTGGTCAGCGGAGGCGCTGGCCGGCTTCGACGCGGCGCTCGTGGCGACCGATCACGATGGGGTTGATTATGAAACCCTGACCGCCAGCGTGCCGCTGGTGATCGACACGCGCAACGCCACCGCCGGGGTGATCGCCAACCGCGACCGCATCGTCCGCGCCTGAGCCGCGCATCGCAGCCATGAACCACGCGGCAGTCAATTAACCGCGCGGCGGCCATTAACCACGCGTATCGTGCGGGAACGCACAGCCTGCTTTTTTGCTTTATCAGAGGGTAAACAAATGATTAATGACAGGCAGACGGGATAGCCACAGTGCGCCCGGTCGGACCAAGCTCGACGGAATATGTGTCATGGCCAAGAATCTGTTGCCTTTCCTGGTTGGCATTGTCGCCCCGCTGGTTGGCGCGCTGTATCTGCTGGCGCACACCTGAGGCCGCGAGCCGGTCGCTCCGACGTCCGGCCCGTCTGTCGCCCTCTCCGGCGCCGTCCGCCGCCATGATGGCTGACGCTTCCGCTTGCCAAGCTGGAACGTTTTGCCCATTGTCCAGGCGATCGGGGGCTGGGGCATCGGGATTCAACAGCACATGAAGGGCATCATTCTGGCCGGCGGTTCCGGCACGCGCCTGCATCCATTGACGCTGGTCACGTCCAAGCAGCTGATGCCGGTTTACGACAAGCCGATGATTTATTATCCGCTCAGCGTGCTGATGCTGGCGGGCATCCGCGAAATCCTCATCATCTCCACCCCGCATGACCTGCCGCAGTTCCAGCGCCTGCTGGGCGACGGCGCGCGCTGGGGCGTTGAATTTTCCTACGCCGAACAGCCAAGCCCCGACGGGCTGGCGCAGGCCTATATCATCGGCGCGGATTTCGTGCGCGACGACAATTCGGCGCTGATCCTCGGCGACAATATTTTCTACGGCCATGGCCTGACCGACCTGCTGGCCGGCGCCCGGGCGCAGCCGGATGGCGCGACGGTGTTCGCCTATAACGTCACGGACCCGGAGCGTTACGGCATCGTTGAATTCGACAAGGCCGGCCGCGCCCTCAGCATCGAGGAAAAGCCGGCGAAGCCCCGCTCGCATTGGGCGGTGACTGGCCTGTACTTCTATGACCGCGACGTGGTCGACATCGCCGCCAACCTGAAGCCTTCGCCGCGCGGCGAGCTGGAGATCACCGACGTCAACCGCGCCTATCTGGAGCGCGGCAAGCTCAATGTGCAGCAGATGGGCCGCGGTTTCGCCTGGCTCGACACCGGCACCCATGACAGCCTGGTGGACGCCGCCAACTTCGTCCGCACCCTGGAAAAGCGCCAGGGCCAGCGCATCGCCTGCCCCGAAGAGGTGGCTTTCGAGCAGGGCTTCATCGACGCCGGCCAGCTGGAGCGGCTGGGACAGGAGCTGGGCAAAAGCGGCTATGGCCAGTATCTGGTGCGCCGGGCGCAGGAAGGCTGCTGAGGAGGGCCGCTGATCAGGCGCCCTGAGGGCCGGGGAGCAACCCTCCCCGCCCTGTTCGCTGGACACCGCAGGCGACATTTGCTCAACACGACGTGACGCGCTGCATCACCTGTTGATGCAGCGCGTTCTGGTTTCCGGACAACCCGAGAGGAGACGGGGATTGGCGTTTCGCTTCGTGCATGCTGCCGACATCCATCTGGATTCTCCCCTGCGCACCCTGGCGCTGCGGGACGCCGGGGTCGGCAGGCTGATCGCCGACGCCACCCGCGAAGCGCTGGCCCGCATCGTCGACATCTGCATCGAGGAGCAGGTCGACGCGCTGGTCGTGGCGGGCGATCTTTATGACGGCGACCAGACCTCGATGAAAACCGCCCTGTTCCTGGCCGGGCAGATGCGCCGGCTGGAGGAGGCCGGCGTTCGGGTCTACATCATTCGCGGCAACCATGACGCGACCTCGCGGATCACGCGGGAGCTGACCTTCCCGGCCAATGTCACCGTGTTCGGCGGCCACGCCCAGGCGGTGGAGGTCGCCCGGCCAGCGGGGGCCACACCGGTATTCATTCACGGCCTCAGCTTCGCCCGCCCCCATGCGCCGGAATCGCTGCTGCCAAAGTTCAAGGCGCCGGTGGCCGGGGCGATCAATATCGGCGTGATGCACACCAGCCTTGGCGGCGCCGAGGGGCATGACGTGTATGCGCCCTGCGCCATCGCTGATCTGGACGGCAGCGGCTTCGACTACTGGGCGCTCGGCCACATTCACAAGCGCGCGGTCTACCAGGGCCGTTGCGCCATCGTCATGCCGGGCAATCCGCAGGGGCGCGACATCAATGAAGCCGGGCCCCGCTCCGTCACCCTGGTTTCGATTGATGATGCGCGCGCCGTCACCCTGGAAGAACGCCTCACCAGCGTCGCCGAATTCGCCCGGGCCGAGGTCGATCTCGGCGGCGCGCAAACCCGCGCGGACGTGGCCGAACGGTTGCACCGGGGCCTGGCGGAGCTGCGCCAGAGCGTGGGCAGCCAGCATCTGGTGGCGCGGCTGCGGCTGGGCGGCGCGACGGTCATGGCCGGCTGGGCCCGGCGCGACGCCGACCGCCTGCTCGCCGAAGCGATGGCCGCGGCGCAGCGGCTCGACCATTGCTTTATAGACAAGGTGGAGATCGGCGCTGACCTCCGCGACATCGCGCCCGCCGTCATGGCCTCCGACGCCGATCCCACCCACGAACTGGCTCATCTCATCAGCGAGCGGGTGCTGGTGTCGGAGGCCTTCGCCGCCGCTGCCCGCACGGCGCTGTCCGACGTGGTCGGCCAGTTGCCGCCTGAACTGCGCGACGCCTTCGACCCCGGGCCCGATGCGGCGCGCGACGCCCTGATCGCCGCCCTGGCCCGTGAGGGCGCGGCCGACGCCCTCGCCTGCCTGAGCGCGGACGCAACGGAGCAGGACGGCTGATGCGCATCGAACGGCTCGATCTGACCCGCTATGGCAGGTTCACGGACCAGACGCTGGACTTTGGCCCGGCCCGCCCCGGCAAACCTGACCTGCACATTGTCCTTGGCCCCAACGAGGCCGGCAAAACCACAGCGCTGAACGCCTGGCTCGACCTGCTCTACGGCATGGCGCCAAACACGCCCTATGCCTTCCAGCACGGCTACGAGCTGATGCGCGTGGGCGCGCGGCTGGGGCTCGCCGACGGCGCGCGCGAGTATGTGCGGGTGAAGCGGGCCAAAAACAGCCTGCTCGACGCTGACGGCAACCCGGTGCCGGACGACGCGCTGGCAGATGCCATGGGCGGACTTGGCCGCGCCGCTTACGCCAACATGTTCTCCCTGGACGCCGACGCGCTGGAAGCCGGCGGCAAGGAGGCCATCGCCAGCAAGGGGCAGCTGGGCGAGATGCTGTTTTCCGCCAGCGCCGGACTTGGCGCGCTCTCCGGCGCGCTCGGCGACCTGCGCGCCCGGGCCGACGCCTTCTGGAAACCGCGCGGGCGCAACACCGAACTGGCCAGACTGAAGAACGAACTGGCTGAGTTGCGCCAGCAACGGGACGCGATCGACGTCATCGCCTCGCGCCACGCAATGCTGCGCACCGAGCTTGAGCGCTGCCTGACCAGCTATGAAGCCGCCACCACAAACCAGGGGCAGCTCCGACGCCGCAGCGACGACATCCGCGGCGTTCTGGCGGCGCTGGATCTGGCGCCGCGGCTGGCGGCGCAGCGCGCCAGGCTGGCCGAGCTTCCCGAGCATCCCGAAGCGCCCGCGGCCTGGGCCGACAGGGCTGGCGAACTGGTGATCGGGGAGGCCAGGGTGCAGGCGAGCCTGCGCGCGCTCGGCCAGCGGGATGAAGAGCTGACGCAGCGCCTCGCCGCGCTTTCACCAGACGAAGCCGGCCTGCGGCTCGGCGCGGAACTGCCGGCGCTCGACGGGGCGCACGCGCAATATGTCTCGGTGTCGCGCAGCCTGCCCAACCGGCGGCAGGATCTGGAAACCTGCGCCCAGGACACAGCG
>Ga0182744_1001273_pt1 | contig 22249 bp, 21 predicted proteins | sample eDN3rd30CKraftMG_FD_128525 | JGI IMG/M metagenome (GOLD analysis project Ga0182744, IMG submission 128525) | Enriched Miracle-Growth compost microbial communities from Emeryville, California, USA - eDNA 3rd pass 30_C Kraft MG (version 2) (version 2) ...
GTCTCCTGCACCAGGTCCTCGGCGTCCGAGGGGTTGCGCGTCATCCGCAGCGCACCGGAGTACAGCTGGTCGAGGTACTGCAGCGCGTCACGCTCGAAGCGGGCGCGCCGCGCGGCGTCGTCCTCGCTGGCGGGGGCTCGGTTCGTCTCCATCACCGACCACCCTAGCGGCCGGACGGCCTCGCGCGAGGCCCGCGGGGACGCCGACGGTCGCGACGAGAGCGTCAGCGAGAGGTCGGTGCGGGCCGGTGCGGCGGACGAGGTGTCGGGCACCGGGCAGGGCACGAGGGTGTTCGATGTCACACGATGCTCAACGCACGTTCCCCCGCGACCATTCCCGGTCGACCGTGCCGGGTCCGCAGCCGTTCTCAGGTCCGGCATACGGAAACCTCTGGTTCCCACCGCTCTCGGTGCGTAGCCTGGCCAGGTGACGACGCACCAGAGCTCCACGCCGAGGGTGGGGGAACCAGGCAAGATCCGGACCCGCAGGCCCAGCATGGCCCGGGCGGAGCGCCAGGCCCAGGTCATGGCCGTCGCCGAGGGGCTCTTCGCCCGGCACGGTTTCCACCACATCTCCATGGACATGATCGCGGACGGTGCCGAGGTCGCGAAGCCGGTGCTCTACCGCCACTTCCCCTCCAAGCTCGAGCTGTACCTCGCGGTCGTCGACGAGCGTGGTCGTGAGCTGGTGGACGCCGTCGCGCGTGCCCTCGCACCGCTCTACGACGTGGCGACGGCGGACGGCCAGAGCGCCGTGCGCAACGTCGTGTCCGCCTACGTGACCTTCGCCGCCAACTGCGGGGGCGGCGCGAGCCTGCTGTTCGAGTCGGACATCATCCGCGACGAGCAGGCGCGCGCGATCGTCGAGGCGCCGCAGCGGATCAACCGCGAGCGCATCGCCGACGTGCTCGAGGCGCGGTGCGGCCTGGACGCCGAGTCGTCGCAGGTGGTCGCCGCCGCGACCACCGCGATGGCTCAGGGCGCGGCGACCGCTCTCCTGAGGCCCGGGGGCGACGACGAGCGGCCGGTGAACGAGACCCACGTCGACCTGGTGACGAGGCTCGCCTGGCACGGCATCGCCAGCTTCGCCCGGGACGCGCGCGACAGCCGGTCGGTCAGCGCACCGGTCAGCACGGTCGAGGAGGAGATCGGCGCGGCCCTCGACGTCGAGATCGACCAGGAGACCTACGACGAGATCGACGAGGTGCTCGAGGCGCCGGCGGCTGCGGGCGTCTGAGCCCCGCTCGCCCGCTCTGCCGGCCGTGCCGCGGAGTTTGCTCACAGCGCAGCGCCGCTCGCACCCCGTCCACCCGACCCGCGCCTAGGATTGCTGGTGGCCATCCGCACCAGCACCAGCACCCAGAAGGAGTCCTCGTGGAGATCACGATCGGCGTCCAGCACCAGCCCCGCGAGATCGTCCTCGAGACGGACGCGCCCACCGCCGAGGTCCTCGCCGCGATCGAGGCCGCGCTCGACGGCGGCACGGTCCTGTCCCTGACGGACACCAAGGGTCGTCGCGTGCTCGTCCCCGGCAGCAGCGTGAGCTACGTGGAGATCGGCGAGGAGAGCCAGCGGCGCGTCGGATTCGGCGCACGGTAGACTACGAGCCGTACAACGGTTGCCCGGTCGTACCTGACCTCCTCTCGTACACATCTCGCCCGTCGGCCACGACGGCGCCGTGGTTGCGCTCAGCGCCCGCGGCCCGAAGGGACCTACCGGCTCGGAGCGCTCGTCGCCCACTGAATGTTCACGATCGGCTTCCGACCATCGTCGTCCTCGCCGACGCGCGCGCCGCCCCCGCTGCACCAGCCGGGCGACGCGCCGGGCGAGGTCATCTCGAGAAGCAAGAGGCATCGTGACCACCAGCACCGACACCGCAACCACCGACACCACCACGTCGGCCTCCGTCCAGTCGGACGCGAACCCCTCGTTCGCCGACTTCGACATCCAGCCCGCCATCGTCGAGGCCCTCGCCGAGGTCGGCATCACCCACCCGTTCCCCATCCAGGCGATGACCCTGCCCGTGGCGCTGTCCGGCCACGACATCATCGGCCAGGCCAAGACGGGTACCGGCAAGACGCTCGGCTTCGGCCTGCCGCTGCTCAACCGCGTCGTCGGGCCCGGCGAGGACGGTTTCGACCAGCTCCCCGCCCCGGGCAAGCCGCAGGCGCTCGTCATCGTCCCCACGCGCGAGCTCGCCGTCCAGGTCTCCAGCGACCTGTCCGCAGCCGCCGCGAAGCGTTCGGTGCGTGTCATCACCCTGTACGGCGGTCGCGCCTACGAGCCGCAGATCGACGCCCTCAACAAGGGCGTCGAGGTCGTCGTGGGCACGCCGGGCCGCATGATCGACCTGCTCAACCAGGGCCACCTCAACCTGGCACGCGCGTCCATCGTCGTGCTCGACGAGGCCGACGAGATGCTCGACCTCGGGTTCCTGCCCGACGTCGAGAGGCTGCTCGCGCGCACGCCCGCCGTGCGCCAGACGATGCTCTTCTCCGCGACGATGCCGGGTGCCGTCGTCTCGATGGCCCGCCGCTACATGTCGCAGCCCACCCACATCCGCGCGAACGACCCGGACGAGGGCTTCACCAAGAAGGACATCAAGCAGGTCATCTACCGCGCGCACGCGCTCGACAAGATCGAGGTGCTCGCGCGCATCCTGCAGTCCGAGGGCCGTGGTCTGACGATCGTGTTCACGCGCACCAAGCGCACCGCGGCCCGCGTCGCGGACGACCTCACCGAGCGCGGCTTCGCGGCCGGCGCCATCCACGGCGACCTCGGCCAGGGTGCGCGCGAGCAGGCGCTGCGCGCGTTCCGCAACGGCAAGATCGACGTCCTCGTCGCGACCGACGTCGCCGCCCGCGGCATCGACGTCGATGACGTCTCCCACGTCATCAACTACCAGTGCCCCGAGGACGAGAAGATCTACCTGCACCGCACCGGCCGCACCGGCCGCGCGGGCAACAAGGGCACCGCGGTCACGTTCGTCGACTGGGACGACGTGCCGCGCTGGGGCCTGATCAACAAGGCACTCGACCTGGGCGTACCGGAGCCGGTCGAGACGTACTCGTCCTCGCCGCACCTGTACAGCGACCTCAACATCCCCGAGGGCACGAAGGGGCGTCTGCCCCGATCGGCGCGCACCCGCGAGGGCCTGGGAGCCGAGAAGCTCGAGGACCTGGGCGAGACCGGCAAGCGCACGACGTCGGCACCGCGCGGCGGCGGGCGCGACGGCGGCCGCGGGGCTCGTGACGGTGGCGGGCGTGACAGCGGACAAGGGCGCGACGGCGGACAGCGGCGCAGCGGGCGCGACGGCGGGCAGGGCCGCGGCGACTCGGGCGCGCGCGGGTCCGCTCCCCGGCAGAAGTCCGACGGCGAGAACGCCACCGGGTCGGCCGACGGCGAGCAGGCTCCCCGCCCCCGTCGCAACCGCAACCGCCGCCGCACCCGTGGCGGCCAGGGCACGAGCACCCCGCCCGCGGCGGAGTAGCCCGCACGCCTCTCCCGCGTCGACGCCCGTCGCACCTGTCGGTGCGGCGGGCGTCCGCCGTCCCGGGGTCGAGGCCCCGGCTACCTCCCCGGCCCCGGCTACGTCCCCGCGACGAACGCCCGCACGGAGTCCGCGACCATCTGGACCGCGATCGCGGCGAGCAGGAGCCCCGCGATCTTCGTGACGAGCGAGACGCCGCTGTCCCCCAGCACCCGCTGGATGCCCCCGGCGAACCGCAGGCTCACCCACAGGACCAGGTGCACCGCGAGGATCCCGACCCCGATCGCCACGACGTCGGCCACCGTGGTCGACTGCTTGACGAACACCATGGTCGCGACGATCGCCCCCGGTCCCGCGAGCAGCGGGGTCCCCAGCGGCACGAGCGCCACGTTGACGCCGCGTCGCTCGTCGGGCCCGTCGTCCTTGCCGGTCAGCAGCTCCATCGCCACGAGCAGCAGGAGCAGCCCGCCCGAGCCCTGGAGCGCCGCCAGCGAGATGTGCATGAACGCGAGGATCTGCTGGCCGAAGACCGCGAACACCACGATCACGCCGAGCGAGACGAAGATCGCCTGCCAGGCGGCCCGCCTGCGCTGCGCGGCGGTCATGGTGCCGGTGAGCGCGAGGAAGATCGGCACCGTGCCCACCGGGTCGGTGATGACGAACAGCGTGATGAACACCGACGCGAGCACCTGCGCGTCGACGACGTGACCCATCAGCGCCCCCTTCTCGTCACGGCACGGCCCTCCTCGCAGCGGGGCCTCATACGACCGGCACCCCGCTGCCCTGCGCCACGAGGGCGTCGTACACGCTCCGCGCGGTGGTGTTCTCCCCCAGCAGGTTGTGCTTGCCGGTGCCGTGATAGTCGCTCGAACCCGTGCTGAGGATCCCGAGACGGTCCGCGAGCGCGCGCACCCGGCGGCGCGCCGCGTCGTCGTGGTCGCGGTGGTCCGCCTCGAGGCCCGCCAGCCCCAGGGGGACGAGCTCGGCGATCGCGACGTCGGGCAGCACCCGTCCGCGCAGCGCCGCGCCCGGGTGCGCGATCACGGGGACCCCGCCGGCCTCGCGCACCAGCCGCACGGCGGTGGCCGCCGGCATGGAGTAGTGCGGCACGTAGTAGGGGCCGGAGCCCGAGAGCATCGCGGCGAAGGCCTCGTCCCGGTGCCCGACGACACCCGCCGCCACGAGCGCGTCCGCGATGTGCGGCCGTCCGACCGACGCACCCTCGGTCGTCTGCGCGGCGACGTCCTCCCAGGTGATCGGGAAGTCGCGCGCCAGCAGCCCCACCATGCGGCGAGCCCGGTCGAGGCGCGCGGAGCGGATCGCGCGCCGGTGCTCGCGCAGCTCGGTCGCCTCGGGGTCGAACAGGTAGGCGAGCAGGTGGACGCTGTAGCCGTGGTGCGACACCGACAGCTCGGCCCCGCGCACCAGACGGATCCCCGACTCGCGGGCGACGTCCGCGGCCTCGGCCCAGCCCGAGGTCGTGTCGTGGTCGGTGAGCGCGACGACCTCGAGCCCGGTCTCCGCCGCCGCTCGCACGAGCTGCCCCGGGGAGTCCGTGCCGTCGGACGCCGTGGAGTGCGTGTGGAGGTCGATCGCACTGCTCATTTCCACACTGTACGTTCACGACTCCTGCTCGGTGCGCGCCACCCGCGCACACCCGACCCACAGCATCGGGTGGAAGAGTAGAGGGACCGCGGTCACCCGCGGCCGCCTCAGTCTCAACCCGGGCCCGCACCGCCCGGACCCACGAATCGGAGTACCCATGAGCGTCCGTCCGGTGGTCGTCCTCATCCACGGGGTGCGCGCCTCGAGCGCCGTGTGGACGCAGCAGCTGCGTGCGGTGCACGCGGCCGGCTACGAGGCGGTCGCGGTCACCCTGCCCGGTCATGGTGACCGGCAGGACGAGGACTTCACGCTCGACGGCGCGATCGAGACGATCGACGCCGCGGTGGCGCACCTCGACCCCGAGGCACCCCTCGTCGTGGTGGGCGTGTCGCTCGGCGGCTACCTCTCCCTCGCCTACGCGGCTCGGCGCCCGCACCGTCTCGGCGGCGTGGTCGCGGCCGCCTGCACGGCGGAGCCCTTCGGCAAGCCCGTGCGTCTGTATCGCGACGTCGCGCGTGCCGCGCTCGCGGTGAACAGCTCCCTGGTCGCGTCGTTCCTCAGCGCGCGCCGCGGTGCGCGGGGTCTGGTGGGTCTGCAGACAGCGGCGGCGCCGGTGGCCGTGCTCGCGCCCGGCACGCACCCCCGGCCCACGTGGCACGTCGTCACGCAGGTGCTCACCGCGCTCGCCGGGACCTCGGCCATCGACAACCTGCGCCGGATCGCCGCACCGGTGTGGCTCGTCAACGGCCAGCGCGACCACATGCGCGTCGAGGAGCGCCGCTACCTCAACGCCCGTCCCGACGCTCGGCTCGTCGTGGTGCGCGGCGCGGGGCACGACGTCAACCTCGACGCCCCCGAGGCCTTCGACCGGACCCTGCTGTCGGTGCTCAAGAACGTCGAGGCCCGCGCCGCCCGGCACGCCACGCTCGTGGAGGCCTGAGCCCACCCGAGCCCACCGAGGCTGGAAGGACCGCGGCTCGCGGGTGGAAGATGGGGGCATGAGCGACACCCGCAGCCAGCAGCCCGACTCGACCGCCTTCGTCGACTTCATCACCAGCGGCTGGGCGCCGCGCGCCGACCTCGGCGTGACCCGCAGCGCTGTCGCGGACCTGACCCCCGCGCGCCGTTCGGCCCTGAGCGCTCGCTTCCCCGGCACCCGGCTCGTCGTGCCCGCCGGCGGGCTCGTGCGGCGCTCGAACGACACCGACTACCGTTTCCGGCCCCACTCCGCCTTCGCGCACCTGACCGGGCTGGGCACCGACCGCGAGCCCGACGCGGTGCTCGTGCTGAGCCCGCGCACCGCTCCCGATGGCTCCTGGGACGGTCACGACGCCGTGCTCCACGTGCGACCGCTGGCCCCGCGGGACACCACCGAGTTCTACGCCGACTCGCGCTACGGCGAGTTCTGGGTGGGCGCCCGGCCCACGCTCGAGGACGTCGCCGCTCTCACGGGCATCGCGACAGCACACGTCGACGACCTCGCGGACGCGCTGGCGAAGGACGTCGGGGCGGACGGCGTCCGGCTGCTCGTGGTCGCGGGCGCCGACGAGAGCGTCGAGACGCTGGTGGGGTCGATCAGGGCCGCCGCCGGTCTCGACGCCACGCAGAGCGAGACGACGGGGAGCGAAGCCCTTCTGACCGACGCCGACCTCGCGACCGCCGTCTCCGAGCTGCGCCTCGTCAAGGACGCGTACGAGGTCGAGCAGATGCGCGCGGCCGTGGCCGCGACGATCGAGGGCTTCGCCGACGTGGTGCGCGCGCTGCCCCGGGCGGCGGCGTCCCCGCGCGGCGAGCGCGTGGTGGAGACGACCTTCGACGCGCACGCCAGGCTCGTGGGCAACACCGTGGGGTACGAGACGATCGCCGCGGCGGGCGAGCACGCGACCACGCTGCACTGGATCCGCAACGACGGCGAGGTCCGGCACGGGGAGCTCGTCCTCGTCGACGCCGGTGTCGAGGTGGAGTCCCTGTACACGGCCGACCTCACGCGCACCCTGCCCGTCGACGGCGCCTTCACCGACGTCCAGCGCAAGATCTACACGGCGGTGCTGGACGCTGCGGACGCCGCCTTCCTCGCGGCTCGCCCCGGCAACCGGTTCCGTGACGTGCACGCCGCCGCGATGGAGGTCATCGCCGCACGTCTCGAGGAGTGGGGCCTGCTGCCGGGGACCGCGGCCGAGTCTCTCGCGCACGACGGCCAGTTCCACCGCCGCTGGATGGTGCACGGCACGAGCCACCACCTCGGTCTGGACGTGCACGACTGCGCGCAGGCGCGACGGGAGCTCTACCTCGACGGCGTGATCGAGCCCGGGATGGTGTTCACGATCGAGCCCGGGCTGTACTTCAAGAGCGACGACCTCACCGTCCCGCAGGAGTACCGCGGTATCGGGGTGCGCATCGAGGACGACGTCCTGGTCACCGCCGACGGCAACGAGAACCTCTCCGCCGCCCTCCCCCGCCGTCCGCAGGACGTCGAGGCCTGGATGGCCGACCTGCTGGGCTGAGCGTCAGGGAGCGTCCGGCGGGGTCGGCGCCTGGTCGTCGGGTGTCGGGGCCGACGTCGGCGGGTTCGGTGCCGGCGGCTCGACGTCCTCGAGCCGCACGCCGTAGCGCGGGCGGCCCTGCGCGTCCAGGAAGTGCGGGGCGACGGGGCGCGGAGCGGCAGGAGCCGTCGGGGTCTGGGACGGCGCGGACGGGACGACGTAGGGGGCGGCCGCCGCTCCCCCGGTCGGCACCGAGGCCCCGGCAGCGTGCTGGTTCCCGCCGTGTCCACCGGTCACGAGCAACCGGCGGGCCTCGCCGGCCTGGTCGCTGAGGCACAGCACCGCGTACGAGGCGGCGACGATCTGGCTGGAGGACGTGAAGTCGCGCTTGCGCCGGGTCGCCATGTAGGAGAGCACCGAGAACAGCAGGCCGAAGGCCGCGCCGATGAAGACTGCCACGAACACCGAGAACTCGGCGCCCGAACCGCCGAAGAGCGCCAGCAGCAGGCCGACGAACAGGCCGAACCACGCACCCGACGCCAGGCCGGCGGCCGCGACCTTCGGGTAGGTGAGCCGCCCGGTGACCCGCTCCACCATGCGCAGGTCGCTGCCCACGATCGTCACCTTCTGGACCGGGAACTGCTTGTCCGAGAGATAGTCGACGGCCAGCTGCGCGTCGAGATAGGCGCCGTAGGTCGCGACGACCTCGCCCTGGGGCAGGGTCGGCACGCTGGGCACAGGGTTGGGGCGTCCGAAGCTCATGCCCCATTGTCTCCCGAGAACCTGGTCGGGGGCGAGCCCCACCCCTCAGGCTCCTTCCCGGCTCCTTCCCGGGCGAGCCCAGCCCGGCTCGAGCGCGGCACCGGCTCGCGAGCGAGCGCACAGTCTCGGTGCCTCGCGAGGCGCTGCGGCGGCGGTCCGCGCACCAGTACCACGGCGTCGTGGCGCGCAGCCCGACGCGGCCTCTGAATTCGCTGCTCTCCCGCGCGTCCTGCCGGTAGGCTGACGCTGTGAGCAGCATCGGGAACAAGGTCTACGTCGCACGCCTCGCGGGGACACAGGTCTTCGATCCCATCGGTGACCAGGTCGGGCGGGTTCGCGACGTGGTCGTGCTCATCCGCCCCCGCGGGGCACCGCGCGCCGTGGGGCTCGTCGTCGAGGTGCCGGGACGACGTCGCGTGTTCCTCCCGCTCACCCGCGTGACCAGCATCGAGCCCGGGCAGGTCATCAGCACGGGACTGGTGAACATGCGCCGCTTCGAGCAGCGCCCGGCCGAGACCCTCGTCATCGGCGAGCTGCTCGAGCGCCAGGTCGAGCTGCGCGACGGCTCCGGCTCGGCCACGATCGAGGACGTCGCCATCGAGGGCACGCGGACGGGCGACTGGGAGGTCACCCGGCTGTTCGTGCGCCACGCTGCGAGCAAGGGTGCGCTCGGGCTGCGCCGCCGCGGCGAGACCTTCCTGGTGGGCGTCGACGAGGTGACCGGCATCGCCGGCTCCGGGGCGGACCAGGGCGCGACGCTGCTGCTCGCCGCGTACGAGGAGCTCAAGCCCGCCGACCTCGCCGACGTGCTGCACGAGCTCGGGTCCGTGCGCCAGCTCGAGGTCGCCCGGGCGCTGGACGACGAACGGCTCGCGGACGTCCTCGAGGAGCTCCCCGAGGACGACCAGGTGTCGATCCTCTCGAGCCTCGAAGTCAGCCGTGCCGCCGACGTCCTCGAGGCCATGCAGCCCGACGACGCGGCCGACCTCCTCCACGGCCTCTCCGAGACGCAGGCGAGCACGCTGCTCGGCCTCATGGAGCCCGACGAGGCCAAGGACGTGCGCCGGCTGCTCGCCTACGCCGAGGGGACCGCTGGCGGCATGATGACCACCGAGCCGGTCGTGCTCGGACCGGAGACGGCGATCGCCACCGCGCTCGCCCACATCCGGCGCGCGGACCTGCCGCCGGCGCTCGCCTCGATGGTGTTCGTCGTGCGACCGCCGCTCGAGACGCCCACCGGCCGGTTCCTCGGCATCGTCCACTTCCAGAAGCTGCTGCGCGAGCCCCCCCACGAGTCGATCGGGTCGATCCTCGACGCCGACATCGAGACCGTGACGGCCGAGGCGACGCTCGCCCAGGTCACCCGGTTGCTCGCGACCTACAACCTGCTGGCGCTGCCCGTCGTCGACGCCGAGCGCCGGCTGATCGGCGTGGTCTCGATCGACGACGTCCTGGACCACATGCTGCCCGAGGACTGGCGCGGCAGCGACCACGGCACCGAGGAGACCTCGACGGTGACGGGGGTGCGCCGTGGCTGAGCGTCTGGACACCCCCCGCGAGAACCGCAGGCGCGTCCTGCCCCGGTTCCAGGCGCCCGACCCCGATCTCGTCGGTCGCGGTGCGGAGCGGTTCGCCCGGTTCATGGGGACCGGTCAGTTCCTGATGTACATGACGATCTTCGTGATCCTGTGGGTCACGCTCAACACGGTCGGTCTCGTGCACCACTGGGACGCGTACCCGTTCATCCTGCTCAACCTGTTCTTCTCCGTCCAGGCGTCCTACGCCGCACCGCTCATCCTGCTCGCGCAGAACCGCCAGGACGACCGGGACCGGGTGGCGATCGAGCAGGACCGGCAGCGCGCCGAGCGCAACCTCGCCGACACCGAGTTCCTCGCGCGGGAGATCGCCGCGCTGCGGCTCGGTCTCAGCGAGGTGGCGACCCGCGACTTCCTGCGCTCCGAGCTGCGCAACCTGCTCGAGGAGCTGCAGTCCGAGGAGCCGGACGACGAGGACGACGAGCACGGGAAGCAGCGTTCCTCGGCCACGCAGCGCCCGGGCCGCAAGCCGCACTGATCCTGGCGTGTGACAGACCTGACGGCGACCGGCACGGGTGCCGCACCTAGGATGAGACCATGTCGCAGCTCCCAGACGACCCCCTCGCTGCGCCCGCGCCCGACGCGCTGACGAGCCTCGTCGAGGCCGCGCTCGCGACCGTGATCGACCCCGAGATCCGTCGACCGGTCACGGAGATCGGGATGATCCGCAGCGTCGACGTCGCCTCGCCCGCGGGCACGGAGGGCTGCCGGGTGACGGTGGGGCTCGACCTCACCACGCCCGCCTGCCCCATGCGCTCCGAGCTCGTGTCGCTGGTCCGCGAGGCCGTCGGTGCCGTGCCGGGCGTCGGCGAGGTCACCGTCGACGTCGGTGCGATGGACGCCGCCCAGCGCGCGGCCCTGCGCGTGCAGCTGCGCGGCGGCACCGGCGAGCCGGTGATCCCGTTCTCGCAGCCGGGCAACCTCACGAAGGTGTTCGCGATCTCCTCGGGCAAGGGGGGCGTGGGCAAGTCCTCCGTCACGGCGAACCTCGCCGCCCAGCTCGCGGCCGACGGCCTGTCCGTCGGCGTCGTCGACGCCGACATCCACGGCTTCTCGATCCCACGGATGCTGGGTGCGCACGGTCAGCCCACCCGCGTCGACAACATGCTCATGCCGCCCATCGCGCACGGGGTCCGGGTGGTCTCGATCGGGATGTTCGCCCCCGAGGGACGCGCCGTCGTGTGGCGCGGGCCCATGCTGCACCGTGCCCTCCAGCAGTTCCTCGCCGACGTGTACTGGGGCGACCTCGACGTGCTGCTGCTCGACCTGCCGCCCGGCACCGGCGACATCGCGATCTCGGTCGCCCAGCTGCTCCCCGGCTCGCGCCTCGTCGTCGTGACGACGCCGCAGGCCGCGGCCGCCGAGGTCGCCGTGCGGGCGGGTGCGCTCGCCGAGCAGACCCAGCAGGGCGTCGCGGGCGTGGTGGAGAACATGTCGTGGTTCGAGCAGCCGGACGGCTCGCGCCTGGAGCTCTTCGGTGCGGGCGGCGGGCAGCGGGTCGCCGCCGACCTCACCGGCAGGCTGGGCGCGGACATCCCGTTGCTCGGCCAGGTCCCGCTCGACGTGGCGCTGCGCGAGGGTGGCGACGAGGGCCTGCCCCTCGTGCTGCGTGATCCCGGGTCTCCCGCCGCCCACGCGCTGCGTGACATCGCGCGACGACTGGTGGCGGTGCCCCGCGGGCTCGCGGGGATGCCGCTGGGCGTGACGCCCGTGGGCCGCGTCTGACCCCCGACGGTCGGAGGCTTCCGCTTCTCGAACCCTGCGCCCGGGCAGGGGCGAAAGTATCGTGGGCGCCGTGACCACCCCGCCTTCCGTCGCGTCGCCCGCCTCGCCCTCCGCCCCACGCCTGCACCGCGCGGCGGTCCTCGTGCTCGAGGGCGCCAAGCCGCTCGACGTCGGGATCCCCGCCCAGGTGTTCACGACGCGGGCGAGCATGCCCTACGAGGTGCGCGTGTGCGGTGCGACCACCGGCCTGGTGACCGGTGGCGACGGCCTGTCGTACCACGTGGCCCACGGGCTCGAGGCCCTGGAGTGGGCGGACGTCGTCTTCGTCCCCGGGTACCGCTTCCCCGACCGCGAACCTCCGCCGCAGACGGTCCTGGACGCCCTCGTCGCCGCCCACGCGCGCGGCGCGCGCCTCGCCGCCATCTCGACCGGCGCCTTCGCCCTCGCCGCCACCGGTCTGCTCGACGGCCACCGCGCCACCACCCACTGGCACTACACCCACGCCCTGGCGGCGCAGCACCCGCGGATCCGGGTCGACGAGAACGTGCTGTTCGTCGACGAGGGCAGCCTGCTGACGTCGGCCGGCGCCGCCTCGGGGATCGACCTGTGCCTGCACCTGCTGCGGGGAGACCTCGGGGTGGCGGCCTCGAACCACGCGGCGCGACGGCTCGTGGCCGCCCCGTACCGCAGCGGCGGCCAGGCGCAGTACGTGCCGCGCAGCGTGCCCGAGCCGCTCGGGGAGCGCTTCGCCGAAACCCGGGAGTGGGCGTTGCACCGCCTCGGCGCGCCCCTCACCCTCGAGGTGCTCGCACGGCACGCTGCGGTCTCGCCGCGCACCTTCTCCCGTCGCTTCGTCGAGGACACCGGCTACACCCCGATGCAGTGGGTGATGCGAGCCCGGATCGACATGGCCCGTGAGCTGCTGGAACGTTCCGAGCGCAGCATCGAGCAGGTGGCCGCGGACGTCGGCGTCGGCACCGGGGCGAACCTCCGGCTGCACTTTCAGCGAGTCCTGGGGACGACCCCCAGCGAGTACCGGCGCACCTTCACGCGGGGTCGGTAGCGCAGCGACAGCGGCCTGGTCGGGGTTCCCGGAAGGTGGCGTGATCCTTGCGGACCGTGGCGCTCTCGCCGCTGTCGTAGGCCGGTGGTCCGGCGCGAGGCTGGTGGCGACCCACTCACCACCCCGGAAGGACACCTCGCATGACTCGCATCGCCATCAACGGGTTCGGACGCATCGGACGGGGCGCGCTGCGCGCGCTGCTCGAGCGCGGCAGCGACCTCGACGTCGTCGCCGTGAACGACCTCGGCGAGCCCGCCGCCCTGGCGCAGCTCCTCTCCTACGACTCGACGGCGGGTCGGTTGGGCCGCCCGGTCACGGTGGACGAGGACGCCCTCGTCGTCGACGGCCGTCGGATCACGGTCCTCGCGGAGCGCGACCCGGCAGACCTGCCGTGGGCCGAGCTCGGCGTCGACATCGTTCTCGAGTCGACCGGGCGGTTCACGTCGGCGACCGCGGCGCGCGCGCACCTCGCCGCGGGAGCCACGAAGGTCCTCGTCAGCGCCCCGTCCGACGGCGCCGACGTGACGCTCGCCCTCGGCGTCAACACCACGGCGTACGACCCCGCCGTCCACACCGTCGTCTCGAACGCCTCGTGCACGACGAACGCGCTCGCCCCGCTCGCCGCGGTGCTGCACGACCTGGCCGACATCGAGCACGGCTTCATGACGACCGTGCACGCCTACACCCAGGAGCAGAACCTGCAGGACGGCCCGCACCGCGACCCGCGCCGGGCGCGGGCCGCGGCGGTGAACATCGTGCCGACGACGACGGGGGCGGCCAAGGCCATCGGGCTCGTGCTCCCCGCGCTCGACGGCAGGCTCTCCGGCGACTCGATCCGCGTGCCCGTGCCGGTCGGCTCGATCGTCGAGCTGAACGCCACCGTCGCTCGCGACGTGACGAGGGACGACGTCCTCGCCGCCTACCGCGCCGCCGCCGAGGGCCCGCTCGCGGGGGTCCTCGAGTACTCCGAGGCGCCGCTGGTCTCCTCGGACATCGTCGGCAACCCCGCGTCGTCGATCTTCGACTCCGCGCTCACCCGGGTCGACGGACGGCACGTCAAGGTCGTGGCCTGGTACGACAACGAGTGGGGCTTCTCCAACCGTCTCGTCGACACCCTCGACCTGCTCGCGGCGGGCTGACGCCCCCGTTCCCCGCGGCCGCGCGTCACGAGGCGCGCGACCGCGGGGAACAGAGCGTCACAGGTCGTAGGTGACCACCACGGGCGCGTGGTCGCTCCACTGGGCGTCATAGCTCGCGGCACGGTCGATCTCCACGGTGCGTGCGAGCTCGGCGAGCTCCGGGGTGGCGAGCTGGTAGTCGATCCGCCAGCCGGAGTCGTTGTCGAAAGCCTGCCCGCGCTGCGACCACCAGGTGTACGGGCCGGGGCCGGGGCCGCCGAAGCGGCGGCCGAGGTCGACCCAGCCGAGGTCGTCGAACCACCGGTCGAGGTAGGCGCGCTCCTCGGGCAGGAAGCCCGCCGTCTTGAGGTTGCCCTTCCAGTTCTTGATGTCCTCGTTGCGGTGCGCGATGTTGAGGTCGCCGGCGACGACGGCCAGACCGCCGGCCGCCACCAGCTCCGCGAGGCGCGCGGTGACGAGCTCGAGGAAGGCGTACTTCTCGTCCATCTTGGGCGTTCCGGCCGTCCCGGAGTGGATGTACGCGGAGACGACCGTCAGCGTGCGCGTGCCTCCGGAGCCGTCGGGCACGTCGAGGTCGGTCTCGATCCAGCGGCCCGTGTCGACGGGGATGCCGCCCGGACCGAGCCCCGTGCGCACCGCCGTGAACGGCCGGCGCGAGGCGATCGCCACGCCGGCACGCCCCTTGATCTCGCACGCCTCCTTGGCGAGGCTCCACTCGCTCGCGGGGTACAGCCCCTCCACGATCTCGTCGGGGGCGCGGACCTCCTGCAGCAGCAGGACGTCCGGTGCGCGGGTGGCGAGCCACGTGGGCATCCCCTTGCGGTGGGCGGCACGGACTCCGTTGACGTTCACTGTGGCGATGGTGAGCACCTGCCCATCCAACCGCACCCGGGGGCCGCGCACCAAGCGGCGCGGCGACCGGCGGGCCGGACCGGGTCGTCCCGGCGAGAGACGAGCGCCCCGGGACCAGCCTGGTGCAGGCCGGTCCCGGGGCGCTCGTCCTCGTTGCGTCAGCCCGCGAGCGTGCGCTCCGCGGTCTCGACGACGTTGACGAGCAGCATGGCCCGCGTCATGGGGCCCACGCCCCCGGGATTGGGCGAGAGCCAGCCTGCCACCTCGGCAGCAGCCGGGTCCACGTCGCCGACGACCTTCGACTTCCCGGTCTCGGGGTCCGTCGTCCGGCTCACGCCGACGTCGAGCACGACGGCGCCCGGCTTGACGTCCTGCGCGCTGACGATGCCCGGCACACCGGCCGCCGCGACGACGACGTCGGCGCGGCGCAGGTGCGAGGCGAGGTCCTGCGTGCCGGTGTGCGTGAGCGTCACCGTGGCGTTGACGTCCTTGCGCGTGAGCAGCAGGCCGATCGAGCGGCCTACCGTCGTCCCGCGCCCGAGCACCACGACCTCCTTGCCCGCGAGATCGATCCCGTGTCGCTGCACGAGCTCGATGATGCCCGCGGGCGTGCAGGGCAGCGACGAGGTCACCGGCTCCGAGACCCGCAGCACGAGGCGCCCCAGGTTGGTGGGGTGCAGCCCGTCGGCGTCCTTGTCCGGGTCGATGAGCTCGAGCACCCGGTTCGTGTCGATGCCCTGGGGCAGCGGCAGCTGGACGATGTACCCGGTGCAGGCCGGGTCCTCGTTCAGCCGGCGCACGGCCGCCTCGATCTCCTCCTGCGTGGCCGAGGCCGGCAGGTCCTCCCGGATGGAGGCGATGCCGATCTCGGCGCAGTCGCGGTGCTTGCCCGCGACGTACCACTGGCTGCCCGGGTCCTCACCGACCAGCAGGGTGCCCAGGCCGGGCGTCACGCCTTGCGCGCGCAACGCCGCGACCCGTGCGGCCAGCTCCTGCTTGATCGTGGCAGCCGTCGCCTTGCCGTCCAGGATCTGTGCGGTCATGGCGCTGCCTCTCAGTACTGCTGGAGCTCGGGGTACAGCGGGAAGTCCTCTGCGAGCTTTGCCACGCGCGCGGCGAGCGCGTCGACGTCGGCCGCCTGGCCGTCGCGCAGCGCGGTCGCGATGATGTCCGCGACCTCGGTGAACTCGACGTCGCCGAAACCACGTGCGGCGAGCGCGGGCGTGCCGATCCGCAGGCCCGAGGTGACGCGCGGCGGGCGCGGGTCGAACGGGACGGCGTTACGGTTCACGGTGATGCCCGCGCGGTGCAGGAGGTCCTCGGCCTGCTGGCCGTCGAGGTCCGAGTGACGCAGGTCGACGAGCACCAGGTGCACGTCCGTGCCGCCGGTGAGCACGGAGACGCCCGCACCCGCGACGTCGGCCGCGCCCAGACGGTCGGCGATGAGGCGCGCACCACGCAGCACGCGCTCCTGGCGCTCCTTGAAGCCCTCGGTCGCCGCGACCTTGAACGACACGGCCTTCGCCGCGACGACGTGCATGAGCGGACCGCCCTGCTGGCCCGGGAACACGGCCGAGTCGATCTTCTTGGCGTACTCCTCGCGCGAGAGGATGAAGCCCGATCGGGGGCCGCCCAGCGTCTTGTGCGCGGTGGAGGAGACGACGTCGGCGTACGGCACGGGGCTCGGGTGCAGGCCCGCGGCCACGAGACCCGCGAAGTGTGCCATGTCCACCCAGAGCTTGGCGCCGACCTCGTCGGCGATCGAGCGGAACGCCGCGAAGTCGACGTGGCGCGGGTAGGCCGACCAGCCGCCGATGATCACGTCGGGGCGCTCGCGCAGCGCGGTCTCGCGGACCTTGTCCATGTCGATGCGGTGGGTGTCCTGCTCCACGCCGTAGGCGGAGACCTGGTACAGCTTGCCGGAGAAGTTGATCTTCATGCCGTGGGTGAGGTGACCACCGTGGGCCAGCTCGAGGCCGAGGATCTTGTCCCCGGGGTTGATCAGGGCGTGCAGCACGGCGGCGTTGGCCGTGGCGCCCGAGTGCGGCTGGACGTTCGCGTGCTCGGCGCCGAAGAGGGACTTGGCGCGGGAGATCGCCAGGTTCTCGGCGATGTCCACCTGCTCGCAGCCGCCGTAGTAGCGGCGGCCCGGGTAACCCTCGGCGTACTTGTTCGTCAGGACCGAGCCCTGCGCCTGCAGCACCGCGCGCGGGACGAAGTTCTCGGAGGCGATCATCTCGAGCGTGCCACGCTGGCGGGCGAGCTCGCCGTCCAGCACGGCCGCGATCTCAGGGTCGAGCTCGGTGATGGACTGGTTCAGGATGTCGTTCTGGGCGCTCATGAAACTCCTCGGTGATGGACATGCCGTCGCAGGGACATGTGCTCGAGGCCCAGGCGAACGACCGTCGATCCACTCGTGAAGTGCGTCGCTCCCCGGTGGTGATCCACCTCATGCGCCAGTCGCGACGCCACGATCCTATCGCACGGCGACCCGCTCGACAGCGCTCGGCTCAGCCCGCCGTGCCTGAGGAGGAACCCTCGGCCCTCAGGACGAACCCTCGCCCAGGATCTTGCGCAGGTAGGCGAAGGTGAGCTGGCCGGCGACCTCGTCGTGCTGGTGCTCGTAGCCCTGCTTCGCGTACATCGCGAGGTTCTGCTTGGAGTCCTTGCCGGTGAAGACCCAGATCTCGCTGGTCTCCTCGGGCAGGTGGGGCAGCACCGCGAACATGAGCTTGGTGCCGATCCCCTCGCCCTGGCGGTCAGGGGCCACCGCGAGACGCCCCAACGTCGCCTTGCCGTCCTCGAGCTCGACGCGGACCGAGCCGATGAGCCGGTGCCCGTCCCACGCGCCCAGGGTCACGACGTCCTCGCGCGCCAGGTCCTCGCGCAGCTCGTCGAGGGTCTGGGTCAGCGGCGGGATGTTCGGGTCGCCGTAGGTCTGGGCCTCGGTGACGAACGCGGCGCGGCGCAGCGTCAGCAGCTCACCGGCCTCCGGGTCGGTCACGGGGCGCAGGGTGATGTCCGGCTCGACGTCGCTCATGCCCCTATCGTCTCAGATCTCCCCCGCTCGTCCGTCTCCGACTCTCCGCGGCGACCACCACGCCGCTCCCGCACCCCGGACCACTAGGCTGAGACCCGTGACCACGCAGACCCCGCACCCGACGAGCGCGCAGCCCACCGCACCGACCCCCTGGGTCCTCACGCTCTCGTGCCCCGACCGTCCCGGCATCGTGCACGCCGTCACGGGCGTGCTCGCCCGGCTCGGCGGGAACATCACCGAGTCCCAGCAGTTCGGCGACCCGGACACGCAGCTGTTCTTCATGCGCGTGGAGGTCGCGACGACCGCGACGCACGAGCAGATCTCTGCCGAGCTGGCACCCGTCGTCGACGAGTTCCGGATGACCTGGCGGCTCGACGTCTCCGGCCGTGCGGTACGCACCCTCGTCATGGTCTCCAAGGCCGCGCACTGCCTCAACGACCTGCTGTTCCGCCAGCGCTCCGAGGGTCTGCCCGTCGACATCGCGGCCGTCGTCGGCAACCACCCCGACCTGGAGCAGCTCGCTGACTTCTACGGCGTGCCGTTCCGCCTGATCCCGGTCACCAAGGACACCAAGCCGCAGGCCGAGGCCGAGCTGCTCTCGCTCGTGCGCGAGCTCGACATCGAGCTCGTCGTGCTCGCCCGCTACATGCAGGTGCTCTCCGACGACCTGTGCCGCGAGCTGCACGGGCAGGTCATCAACATCCACCACTCGTTCCTGCCGAGCTTCAAGGGCGCCAAGCCCTACCACCAGGCGCACGCGCGCGGCGTCAAGCTCATCGGCGCCACGTCGCACTTCGTCACCGGCGACCTGGACGAGGGACCGATCATCGAGCAGGACGTCGAGCGCGTGGACCACACCCGCTCCGCCGAGGCGCTCGTCGCGCTCGGTCAGGACGTCGAGCGCCGGGTGCTCGCCCGCGCGGTGCGCTGGCACGCCGAGCACCGCGTGCTGCTCAACGGGCACCGCACCGTCGTCTTCCGCTGAGGCCCGACGCCGCGTCACGGACCACGCGGCTCGCGACGACACAGGGGCACGACACGCTCAAGAGGCCTCGACCGGCGAACCGGTCGAGGCCTCTTGAGTGTCAGCGCTGGATCAGCCCTTGACCGAGCCGGACATCAGACCACCGACGAAGTACTTCCCGAGAAGGATGTAGACGACGAGGGTCGGGACCGAGGCGATCACCGCACCGGCCATGTTCGACGGGTAGGACGGGTTCTGGCTGCTGGCCATGTTGTTCAGCGCCACCGTCACGACGGTCGACTGCTGGCTCGTGTTGTAGAACAACGCGAACAGGAAGTCGTTCCACGCGGAGGTGAACTGCCAGATGAGCACGACCACGAAGCTCGGGATCGAGATCGGCAGCACGACCGACCAGTAGGTCCGCATCATGCCGGCACCGTCGATGCGCGAGGCCTCGATGAGCTCGTGCGGGACCGACTCGTAGTAGTTGCGGAAGATCAGCGTCGTGATCGGGATGCCGTAGATCGAGTGCAGCAGGATCAGCTTGACGATGCCGCTGCTGATGTCGAGCGAGTTGAGCAGCTGCGTCAGCGGGACGACGACGGCCTGGTACGGGATGAACATGCCGAAGAGGATCAGCGTGAACACCAGGTTCGCGCCGCGGAACCGCCAGCGCGAGAGCACGAAGCCGTTCAGCGAGCCGAGCACCGAGGAGATGATCACGGCGGGCACCACGACGATGAACGAGTTGAGCAGCGGCCTGCTCAGCATGTCCCAGGCGTGCTTCCAGCCGTCGAGGCTCCAGGTCTGCGGCAGGTTCCACGCACGCGTGAGCTGCAGGGACTCAGAGTCGGACTTGAAGCTCGTCACGAGGATGACGTAGACGGGGATCAGGATCGCGATCAGGAAGACGAACAGCACGACGTACTGCGCCGTGCGGCCCAGTCCGAAACGCTTCTTGCCCGGCTTCGCGGGAACCGTCGCCGAAGCACCGTGGTTGATCGGGTCGAGGAGGTCAGTAGCGGGAACGGCGCTCATCGCTTGTCCTCCCGAGCGTTGTGGATCAGATACGGAATGACGAGGATGGCGACGATGATCAGCAGGATCGAGCCGATCGCCGCAGCCTGGCTGTACTTGCCGCTCGTCTGGGCGAGGTACAGGTCGACCGCGGGCACGCGCGCCGCGTAGGAACGGTTCGCCACACCGTAGATGAGGTCGAAGGCCTTGAGCGACATGTGGCCGATGATGATCACGGCCGACAGCGCCACGGGGCTCAGCTGCGGGAAGATCACGTAGCGGTACATCTGGAGCTCGGAGGCCCCGTCGATGCGAGCCGCCTCACGGAGCTCCTCGGGGATGCCGCGGAAGCCGGCGAGGAAGAGCGCCATGACGTAGCCGGACAGCTGCCAGATGGCGGGGATCGTCAGGGCTGTGATGCCCCAGTCCGTGTTGTTCCACCAGCTGTTCTGCAGGAAGTCCAGATGGACGATCTGGAACAGACGGTTGAGCCCGAAAGCCTTCTCGTCCTGGTTCAGGTTGAGCAGCCACCGCCACACGACGCTGGAGGCGATGAAGGAGACGGCCATCGGGAAGAGGTAGACCGAACGGAACACGCCCTCGAACTTGACCTTGCGGTCCAGGAGCCACGCCCACAGGAACCCGAAGAAGAGCGTGCCTGCCAGGAACACGACCGTGTAGATCAGCAGGTTTCTCAACGAGTGCTGGAAGTCGTCGTTCCTGAGGAGGTCAGAGTAGTTCTGGAGCCCGACGTTCTTGGAGGGCAGGGCACCGGTCAGCTGGCCGAGGTTCTTCACGTCCTGCGTCGAACGGACGAAGTTCGAGATCAGCAGGCCGTAGACGAAGATGCCCAGAAGGATCAAGGAGGGGGAGATGAGGAGGACTGGCGGCCCCCACCGCCGGATGTTTCGGAACACGAAAGACTTCTTCCTGATGGCAGCGATGTGGTTTCGGAGCTCACGTCACCTGGGTGGTGACGCGAGACAGTGCGTGGCCCCGGACCGTCCTGAGGACGAGATCCGGGGCCACGCCTGCATCAGGTGTCAGCCCTTGGTGGCGGTGACGAGCGCCGCCTGGAGCTCCTCGACGCTCGAGCTACCAGCCGAGAACTTCGAGATCGCGTCCGTGATGTCGCTCAGGACTGCGGCCGGAGCGGCAGCACCGTGAGCCAGCGAGGAGACGATCGTGTCGTTGGCGAACGACTTGATCGCGGTCTGCTGGTACTCGGAGAAGTCCGAGGTGTCGACGTCGGTACGAGCCGGGATCGAGCCCTTGGCCTTGTTGAAGGCCTTCTGGCCGTCGACCGAGCCGATGGTCTCGAGCCACGCCTTGGCGCCGTCCGGGTGCGGGGCACCGACGGGCAGCGTGAAGGAGTCGGCCAGGAAGTCGAACACGCCGTTCGTGCCGGGCGTCGGGAACGCCAGGTAGTCCGTGTTCAGCACCTTGCCGTCAGCCTCGAACTGAGCCTCGGCCCAGTCACCCATGACGTTGAACGCGGCGTCGCCGGACTCGACCGAAGCGATCGGCTCGGCCCAGTCCAGACCGTCGCGGTCCTCGTTCGTGAAGCTGAGGAGCTTCTCGTAGTTCTTGAGCGCAGCGGTCACGTCGGAGCCGGCCCAGTCGGTCGAACCGTCCCACAGACCGTTGTAGCCGTCAGCGCCGAGGTCGGCGATGAGGACGTTCTCGAGCAGCTGGACCTGGGTCCAGGGGCCACCGACGGAGAGCGGCGTCTTGCCGGTCTTGTCCTTGACCTGCTGCAGAGCGGTGATCCACTGGTCGGTCGTGTAGGACTCGTACGCCGCGGCGTCGGTCGGCAGGCCGGCCTCCTTGAGGAGGGCGACGTTCGCCCAGGTGACGTTGGCGCGGTGGATGTTCGACGGGATCGAGTAGATCTTGCCGTCGACCGTCAGACGCGAGATGAGGTCAGCCGGGAAGGCGTCGTTCAGGCCGAACTCGTCGTACAGGTTCGAGACGTCCTGGACCTGGCCGGCGTTGATGTAGTCGGTCAGCTCAGCACCGGCGTGGGCCTGGAAGCTGTCCGGCGGGTCGTTCGAGGCGAGACGGCTCGCGAGAACCGGCTTCGCGTTGGAGCCACCACCACCCGAGACGGCAGCGTTGACGAACTTGACGTTCGGGTGCTGCGTGTCGAAGACGGCGACGAGGGCGTCGAGACCCGCCTTCTCGGAACCGTCGGCCCACCAGGTGAAGACCTCGGCCTCGGTCGCGGCAGCGGACTCGCTGCCCGTGCCCGACGCCGCAGGCGTGGTGTTGTCGTCGCTGCTGGAGCAAGCTCCCAGGGAGAACACGAGCGCCGCGACACCTGCGACGGCCGCCGTGACCTTGTTGACTGTGCGCATATCTGTTGTACCGCCTCCATTGCCGTTCGGGGGCCGATGCCGCTTCGTCGCGGCCCCGTGTTCATGCTGTTCGGCCTGCCCCATAGTCAAGGGACTGCGGCGACGTAAGTCAAGATCGATCCCCCTCTGGTCACAAAGGGTGACCAAACCGTGACCAA
>Ga0182744_1001275_pt1 | contig 22224 bp, 19 predicted proteins | sample eDN3rd30CKraftMG_FD_128525 | JGI IMG/M metagenome (GOLD analysis project Ga0182744, IMG submission 128525) | Enriched Miracle-Growth compost microbial communities from Emeryville, California, USA - eDNA 3rd pass 30_C Kraft MG (version 2) (version 2) ...
AACACTTTTCAATTTTCTTAGAATGACACGCATTACTTGATAATACTCCTGGTCATGGAACATGTTATATAAAATTTTGTAATCATTAAAGATATCTAATAAATTATCTATTAACTGTTTCTTTTCCTTTTTCCGCTCGATTTCTTCAAGTTCTGCTTTTCTTACTATGTTTTTTTGTGTTTTTGAAATTGCTACCTGCTGCTTCTCCTCGTTATTTACCAAGTAAAGGAGTCCTAACTTTTGAATAAACGTGTCTGCACTCTCTGCATCAGCTACGAGTGTCATTTCCTCTTCCCCTGCTTCAAGCCATTCTCCATCACTAATCCTCGATAGTTCATAGATTACATCTTCCCATGCATCTTCTTTGTAACGCCAAATCTCTGTTCGAAACCCGACAATTTTAAATAAATCCGAGCCATAACCAGCAACCTGAACCAAATCTCCGAAAAAAAATTTATATTCAATATCTATTTGTTCTTGTTCCACTAACGTTCCTTCGTATTCTGAAAGGAGCTGTAGTCCTGATTCAACAAAAAGACCATCACTTTTATTCACTTCATACACAAAATTACCGTCAAGCCACTTAACATCTGTTACCTTGCCAACAGTACCATACATCGTTATCACGACCGTATCACCGACCTTATATTTCGGTATATTCCTTCTTTTCATATCCTCCATCCTCTCAATGATGAGTCGTGAATTTTAATTACCATAGTATATGCATCAATTAATATAAGCGCGCACATTGAGGAAAAAGAAAAATCGCCTCTTTTTGCTCGAGACGATTTAATGGGATTTACATAATTCAATTACTTTCCGATAGGATATAAAGCTCCCAGGCTTCATCAAATATTGTCATTGACTCTAGGTAGTGACCATTAAATTCCAAGTATGAACTGATTTCATGGTAGTCTTCAGATGTTTTTGGAAAGCTATGGTCTAAAAAAGCCTCATTAGCAAAAACACTGATGGCATCTTTAGGTTCTGGGTGCCGATATTTCATTAGAAAGTGGTAAAATGATTTAATCATATATTGCGCCTTTCTTTTTAGGGTTAGGTAAGATATTGTTAAAAATACTATAACTGACGTATGCATCTACGTCCAGAGACTTATTTGAAAACCGGACTAAAGAATGTTGGTATAAAATACATAAAGTTGATATAATTTTACCAAATATATTTTAGAAACAGAGGTACATAAATTGGCAAAGAAAAAATTTCAATACTGGTTAATTCAGGTCTTGTTAATTTTAACCATCATTTGGGTTTCCACCAAGATCTCCTTTTTGTTTGAACCAATAGGAATCTTTTTTTCAACCATCTTTTTCCCCATTCTGATTACAGGTTTTCTTTACTTTTTACTTAACCCAGTTGTTAATTTCCTGCAGCGTCACAAGGTTCCTAGAATACTGGCTATCATCATTATTTATGTCGTGTTTATTCTGATTTGTGTTCTTGCCATTGGGAATTTAATACCTGCTATTACTAAACAATTTACAGCTCTTGCTAACGAGCTTCCCGTATATGCGGACAAAACCATGCAGTTTTTTGATAATGTTATGAAATCATCCCAATTTAAATGGTTAATGGACGAGCAAAAGGATATTCTTGAGACGGTACAGGAAAGGCTCCTGGAATTTGCAAATACCTTGCCTAACACGATTACTGGCAGCATAACGAATATTCTTGGTGTGATTACGAATATTGCTATCATTCTTGTAACCGTTCCTTTTTTATTATTCTATATGTTTAAAGATGGACACAGGTTTCCTACTGCAATTTCTAAATTCCTTCCTACAGCATATAGAGAAGAAGGTTTATCCATACTAAAGGAAACAGGTGAAACACTTTCTGCCTATATTCAGGGACAAGTTACCGTTGCCTTAGCTGTTGGAACACTCGCATTTATCGGTTATTTAATTATTGATCTGCCATTTGCGCTCGTCATGGCCTTAATTGTAGCTTTTACCAATATTATTCCTTATATCGGACCAATTCTTGGAGGAGCACCAGCCGTCATCGTTGCACTATTTGATTCTCCTACCAAAGCGTTTTTAGTTGTTGTGGTTATTCTTATTGCACAACAAATTGAGGGAAATGTGTTATCACCACTTATTCTTGGTAAAAGCTTAGACACCCACCCAGCAACCATTATCATTATATTGCTGGCTGCTGGAAATCTGGCCGGTGTTCTTGGGATGGTCTTGGCGATTCCATTTTACGCAGTCATGAAGACAATTGTTTTAAACCTAGTGAAATTTTTGCGAGCGAGAAAAAACGCTGCAAGTCAAATACAAACAGAATAACAAACAACAAACAACCCCTATCGGCTGATAGGGGTTTTGATTTATGAGGTAAAATCAAAATAGTTCCTTTTTAAGAGTCGAGGCAGTGCCATTAACTCATCATACGTGACGCTTTTACCTATTTTCTTCGTATCTATTAAAAAAAGTTGGTCCTCAATGGCTTTAGTTGTTTCATCTGTTTGATAAACCATATTACACTCATCGCAAACCACTGCGGGCGTTTCTATTATTTGAATGGCTCTTGTGCCGTCAGGGAGCTCCCAATAGACTGTATTCTTTCCATTTTTGGCCTTGCTTTCGCACCATTCACACACTATTCCCATACTCATCCCCTATTCCTCCGCTTTCGAATTCTTCGCATCAGAATCTTTATTCTCAGTAAGACTTGGTTTATTTTGAAGTGCCTGGAATTTCTTTTCCTTCAGCTCATCTCGCTTGCTTCGTTTATCCTTCAGTGAGGAATGGTTTGGGTCTTGATTGTATTCTTTTCTGCGATTTAATCTCGTCAATCCCTCAGGTACTAAATTGAAATGCTGGTCATTCATGATGCCTGCAATTCCAACATTTGAAACTTTTTCCTCCATGTCCGGATAAACCTCTTTAAAATATCCTTCAGCAGTACCAGGCTTATAATTTTCTGGTTCTGGATAAGAGGTAATCACACCTTCAAAGTTTCTAAGAACAACCTTTTCTGGACTTTGTGAAATTAAGTAATTCGGCTGAAGTGAAATCTTCCCGCCACCGCCAGGACCGTCGAGTACAAAAGTTGGCACCGCATAGCCGCTCGTATGTCCACGCAATCCCTCAATAATTTCAAGCCCCTTAGAAACCGGTGCCCGGAAATGCCCAATTCCTTCAGATAAATCACATTGATAAATATAATATGGGCGAACACGGATTTTCACGAGGTCATGCATCAGCTTTTTCATAATTGGTACACTGTCATTAATTCCAGCTAAGATGACCGATTGATTCCCAACCGGGACCCCTGAATTAGCAAGCATTTCACAAGCCCTTTTGGATTCCTCCGTTATTTCAATCGATGTATTGAAATGAGTATTTAACCAAATCGGATGATACTTTTTTAAGATGTTGCAAAGGTTTTCGGTAATCCTTTGCGGAAATACTACTGGTGCCCTTGTTCCGATTCGAATAATTTCAACATGGTCTATTTCACGAAGATTTTTCAAGATATATTCAAGAATCGTATCATTTATGAGCAGGCCATCTCCGCCTGAGATTAACACATCCCTTACTTGAGGTGTTTGCCGGATATAATTAATGGCTGCGTCCAGCTGTTTCTTAGGAACACCCATCCCTATTTGTCCTGAGAATCGTCTTCTCGTACAGTAACGACAGTACATCGAGCATTGATTTGTTACTAGAAATAGAACACGATCTGGGTAACGGTGCGTCAAACCAGCCACAGGAGAATCTTCATCCTCAAATAACGGATCTTCTAAATCATATTTCGTTTTATGGATTTCTTTGGATATTGGAACAGACTGCATTCGTATCGGGCAGCGCGGGTCTTCAGGGTTCATAAGTGAAGCATAATAAGGTGTAATATTTAATGGAATCGTTTTTGTTGAGATTCTAACTCCTTCTTCTTCATCTGGAGTTAAATTAATCACCTTTTTCAAATCCTCTAGTGTACGAATCGTGTTTGTCAACTGCCATAACCAATCATTCCATTGTTCCTCCGTTACATCTTTCCATAGCTCTATATCTTTCCAATGCCTATTCGGCTTATATAAAGTCTGTTTCATGTAAATTCCTCCTTGCCCTGTTTTACTAGACATTCTTCAATACTGTATTCATCATTTAGACATTCTTTTCTTAAACATTCTTTACTTAAACATTCTTTACTTAAATAATATGCAAGAATTATGCCAACGCACTTAGTCCGGGAAAGGTTTCTTTTAAAACGTTTTCAGAAAATGAACACAAAAAAACTGCCGATATTTCGGCAGCTATTCTCTAACTTTTTTAATTTTATATTGCAAGGTTTGCCTAGGTATCTCCAATAACTTGGCCGCTTGATTAATGTTTCCGTCTGACAAATGGAGGGCAGTGTCAATCAGCTGCCATTCTAATTCCTCTACGTTTTTCCTAAGGGAGAGTTCTTTGTTGGCTTTTTCAATTGGTACTGCCTGCTGTTTCATCATGATCGGCAAGTCTTCCATTTGAAGAAATTCGCCCTCTCCCACATTCATCATGTATTCGATCGTATGCTTCAATTCACGAACATTTCCTGGCCAGGAATGACCCATAAAAAACCTTTCTAAATCATGGTCTAGCCCTTTCATATCTTTATTCAACTTCTTATTGAAAAATTGAATAAAGTATTCTGTCAAAAAGAGAATATCCTCTTTTCGTTCTCTAAGAGGCAGCATCGAAAAAGTAAACACATTCAAACGGTAATAAAGGTCTGAGCGAAGCTTTTGATTTTGAAGGGCAATATTCGGGTGAACATTCATCGCTGCAATCACACGGACATCAACCGAACTATTTTGTGCGCTTCCGACTCTTCTAACCATGCCATCCTCTAACACCCGTAACAGTTTAGCCTGGAGCTCAATGGGCATCGTATGAAGTTCATCTAGAAACAATGTTCCGCCATCTGCAAGCTCAAATAACCCTTTTCGTTCCACCGCACCAGTATAACTGCCCTTTGCTGTACCGAAGAGAATACTTTCTAGCAGCGTTTCCGGAATGGCTGCACAGTTTTGAGCAATAAACGGGCCCTCCCCGCGATGGGATGCATGATGAATACCTTGTACAAACAATTCCTTCCCTGTGCCACTTTCCCCGTAAACAAGAATGGGAGAATGAGTTTTTGCCAGTTTTCTTGCTTCGTCCTTCATACTCTGAAATGTGTGATTAACAGTCTTTAGATCATCTAACGTATACTTGACGTTTTGAGGTGTTTTTTTCTTATTGTTTTTATTCACACTCTTTTGTAAATCTAATAAACTTTCCGCCAACTGCTTCATCCGTGAGTAATCCTTAGCAATTTCAACGGCACCAATAATCTCATTATCTACAAAAATAGGAAGTGTCGTATTGATAGTATCAATTCTTACTCCATGGATATTTACATATACCTGTGTCTGATTGTAGATGGGTTTTCCGCTTTTAATCACCTTGAGGAGGGTGCTCGAATTCTCTGTTAAGGAGGGAAAAACATCAAAAAGGTGTTTTCCTTGAACTTCCTTGATGTCCATGCCATCGTGCCTCGCAGCAACCTCATTATAAAAAATGGTTTTACCTTCTGTATTAACCACATGGATACCCTCATCAATACTTTTCAATATTGCTGAAAGTACTTCATGTGTTAATGCGGTTAATTGAGCCATTGCATCCCCCCCTAATATGGGTGCCGAAAATTCGTCACCAATAGCCGAAATTTTAGCAGGTTGCCAAATTCTTTACCCACATATTCATATTCTCAAGCTTGTCATATATATAGCAATTATTCATTAATCGACCGCGATACTTGTAGCCAAGCTGGAACAAAACTGCATTCATTCCAAACGATAAACTTCTTGCAATTGAATAGGCACAGAATATCCCCTGCCTTTTTAATTCACCCTCCAGCTCTCGGAGAATAATTTTCATTAATCCATACTTTCTGTGCTCTGTTAGGGTAGCACAATCTGTTAACTCTGCATTTTTATAAAAAGCATTTACCTCAGCGGATGCTGCACTGACAATCTTCCCTTGATGAAAGTAAACATAATAGATTGTCCCTTCCTCCATCGTCTTTTTCACATATTCCGGATCATGTAAGGGTGTTGGGTAGATTTGAAACACTTTGCGATACAATCCAGAAAGCTCCTCAGCACATGCTTCATTAGCTTTCTTTAATTCATATTCCTTTGGCGGAAGGGGTTTATCGATAGAGGTATCTAGTTGATAGATGCTGTGAATCATTCCATCCTCGGTTATCCAATGGTCATTTTTCTTTCGTTCCACAGAATAAAACTTAGAATAAAAGTGAGCATCAGAACCTAGAAAATAGCGATCAACAACAGCCTCAGGCTGAAAGCCTTGTTCATAAAAGGGAAAAAAATCTTCTGAGCGCGCCTTCATAATTAACTTCTCGGCTTGGTGGATGGCGGCCAGCTCTTCTGCTTTTTCGATAAGCAGATTTGTATTTCCACGATAATCGTCAATTCTAATCCTTTTATTAAATGGGTCAAGATAAACTTCTAGAGAGAAATTACTTTCTTCAATATGAATGGTGGAAGCACTTTGATTCATCTTTTATACTCCTTCCCAATTGTGAAAAAAAGTCTGACTGGAATATCAGCCAGACTTTTTTTCTACTCTGTTTTAAAGCTAATCAGTTTTAGTTCCGTCATTTCCTCAACCGCATATTTGATACCTTCCCTCCCCATTCCGCTCATTTTGACTCCGCCATATGGCATTTGATCAACACGGAAGGTAGGGATTTCATTAATCATGACACCGCCAACTTCAAGCTTCTTGGCTGCTTTTAGTGCTTTATGGACATCATTCGTAAAGATGCCGGCTTGTAATCCGTACTTAGAATCATTTACTAGGTTGATAGCCTCATCCATTTCAGTAAACTTATTAATAGATACCACAGGTGCAAAAACTTCTTCACAGCTTACCTTTTCACTAGAAGGAACATTCACTAAAACGGTTGGCTGAAAGATTCCGTCTTCAGCTCTTCCTCCCACTCTCAATTGAGCTCCATTATGGAGCGCTTCGCCTACCCAATCCTTCGTTCGCTGGACATCGCCGCGAGAAATCATAGCGGAAATATCGGTATCTTCTTCTAATGGATTCCCCATTTTCAATTTCTTTGTTTCGCTGACAAATTTCTCAACAAAACCTTCAAAAATGTTTTCATGAACATAAATTCTTTGAATGGATATACAAACCTGCCCCTGGTAGGCAAAGGCTCCGTTCACGATTCTAGGAATTACACTATCTAGCACAACACCATCGTCAACAATTAATGCTGAATTTGACCCCAGTTCAAGTGTTACCCGCTTTAATCCAGAATGTTCACGTATATAACTTCCTACTTCTGGACTTCCCGTAAAGGTAATCATTTTTATCCGATCGTCCTTCATTAATACGTCCCCAATTTTACTCCCACTGCCGGTAATAACATTTAATGCTCCAGCCGGTAATCCTGCAGTGTGAAAGTATTCCGCAATCTTATATGCTGATAATGGAGTTTGACTTGCCGGTTTTAAGACAATGCTATTTCCTGCTGCGATGGCTGGACCCACTTTATGGGCAACTAGATTCATAGGAAAATTAAACGGAGTAATCGCGGCAATGACACCCAGTGGTTCTCGAATTGTAAAAGCAAGTCTGCCCTGTCCTCCAGGCGCCCCGTCCATCGGCACAGTCTCACCATGAATTCTTCTTGCTTCATGTGCAGCAAAGGTATATGTCATTATTGTTCGGTCCACTTCTGCTAGTGCTGCTTTTAGCGGTTTTGCAGCCTCCAATGCAATTAACTCGGCACATTCTTCACGCTCATTCTTGAGAAGATCGGAAACTTTTTCAAGTATTTCTGCTCGTTCATATGCAGGCATTTCAGCCATTTTGACCTTAGCTTGATGTGCCGAAATAACAGCCGACAGCACATCCTCTTGACTGGCATTACCAATATGAGCCAGGAGCTCCAAGTTGTACGGGTTTTTTAGTTCCATATAGGAAGAAGCCTTTTTAAATTCTCCATCTATCCAAAGATCCTTCTTCATCACTTTCCCTCCAAACTATAAAAAGTCCTTCATTAACTATTGTAACAAATTTTACTAAAACGGAGGGCTTTCTCATTTGCTGACTTCACACCACTTTAATAGTGTTAGAGCGATAATTTTACTTGCTGCAAACAGGTCCTCCAACTTGATATGTTCATTCGCGTCATGTGCCGCCGCTGTTATCCCTGGTCCGAAAACCACAACAGGTGTATTTCCAATGGTTGATAGAATTCCGCCATCTGTTCCCCATGGGCTTGCCTCAATAACCGGCTGTTCTTCCTTAACTTCTACAAAGCTTTCAGAAATTGTCTTCATTAAAGGATGGTCCACTTCAAGATTTCCAGGAAGCCATCTGCCACCAAACCATTCAATCTCTAAAGGGTTCTCTTGAAACCACTCATCATTTTCATTTAGTTCATTTATCACATCGTCCATTTCCCCTTGAGCTGCAGAAATCGTTTCTTCCGGTGATACGCCCATTCTTCCCTCAACCACAGCTAGATCTGGAACGGATGACGGCCATTCACCACTTTTAATTTTTCCAATATTTATGGGAATTGGAATCGGAATACTATTAAAAAGAGGATCAGTGATTTTAATATTGCGATTCTTCTCTAATTCCTGCAGCTTTTGGATCACCAAGATCGCTTTTTCGATGGCACTTATCCCTTCATATCTTGTGCCGCCGTGGGCAGCCCTGCCCTTGACGGTAACTCTAAACCACATGGAGCCCTGTTGTTTTGGGAAAATTTTCATCCCAGTTGGCTCTGGGATAATGGCTCCGTCAGCTTTATAGCCTCTTAAAACGGCAGCCAATGTTCCGGCACCGCCGCTTTCTTCTTCTATAACACTCTGAAAAATAATATCTCCTTTAAGCTTAATACCCGTTGAAATAATCGCCTCAATGGCCATAATCAACGCTGCAGTTCCTCCCTTCATATCTGTGCTTCCTCGTCCATATAGCTTTCCACATTCTATATGCCCGCTAAACGGATCATGTTCCCAGTTTTTCTCGTCTCCGACAGGAACCACATCGATATGTCCATTTAAAATGATAGATTTTCCGCCGCCAGTACCTTTTAACACAGCAACGACATTGGGATTTCCATCAAAGCTTGCACGATCACAGCAGAACGCCTCGTGCTGGATGAGTTCATTCCGGTCAATTTCCCAAATATCAAGCTGCAGCCCCAATTGCCGGCATTTCTCAATAATAACAGCCTGTGCACTGCTTTCGTTTCCTCTTATACTATTTTCTTGGACAAGTATTTGTAGAAATCTCGTCCCTCTGGCACGATTATCCTTCAGCCATTGTTTGATGGATTCTTCATGATTGGTCAACAGTTTCACTCCTTCTTTCAAGAATGGGTGAGATTAATAGGAGATTTTACGGATTGCATCACTGACTGAAAATTCACATTCTGTTTTATCTGCTATCTGTTGTATGTCATAGGGAGGGAACAATTCAGTTAACACTAACCCTTTAGGTGTCACCTTGAAAACAGCTAATTCTGTGATGATCATATCAACGCAAGCTTTAGTGGTTAGCGGTAACGTACAGGATGTAACAATCTTTGGGTTACCTGCCTTATCACAATGATTCATTAATACCATTACTTTTCTTGCTTTCTGTGCGAGTTCCATTGCACCGCCCATCCCAGGGACTTTCTTACCTGGAACAATCCAGTTTGCCAAATCTCCTTGCTGGCTGACTTGCAGGGAGCCTAAAATCGTAATATCCACCCGTCCTCTGCGAATCATTCCAAAAGAAATAGCACTATCACAGTAAGAACCACCTTGGTTTAAAGTGACTGGAAAACCGCCGGCATTACATAAATTCTCATCTTCCATTCCTTTTTCTGGGCTTGGTCCCATACCTGTAATTCCATTTTCAGCGTGGAACATCACTAACATGTTTTTCGGTAAGTGATTGGGAACTAAAGAAGGGATACCAATACCAAGATTTACAACCATTCCATTACGAATTTCTTCTGCAGCTCTTCTTGCCATTGTATTGCGAAAATCTACTCCCAAGCCCATTTCCAGTTCACTCCCTTCGAAGGGATAATATGATCTACGAACACTCCCGGGGTAATAATCTCATCCGGTTCAAGGCTTCCCAACGGTACAATTTCCTCTACCTCAGCAATTGTAATATTTCCCGCCATTGCAACAAGCGGGTTCGTATTCCGGGCGCTTTTGTCATAAATTAAATTTCCATAGGGGTCTGCTTTTTTGGCATATACAATTGATACGTCTGCGGTTAAGGCTGTTTCAATTAAGTAGTTCTTCCCACCCAGGAAAAAATGAGGTTTGTTTTGTGCTACGAGTTCATTATCCATTCCGATATCACTGAGGATTGCTGGAAGTCCGACTCCCCCAGCACGTATTCTTTCTGCTAAAATCCCTTGCGGCGAAAACTCGACCTCAAGCTTCCCTTCGTGCATGAGTTTTCCTGCAATAGGATTAGAACCAATATGTGAGGCAATTACCTTGATTGCCCTTTCCTGACTAACTAATTTTCCAATCCCAATATGTGGAAAGCCAGTATCGTTTCCAATTAACGTTAGATCTCTAATTCCTTTTTCGAGGATTCCGTCAATTAGAGTTGGCGGTGAGCCGACACCGCCAAATCCCCCAAACATCAACTTCATCCCATTATAAAAAGCCTCCATCACCTTTTCTAAGGTTGTTATTTTTCCAAATGGATTTTCCATCTAATCACCACCATTTTTCAAATGCTTTGCAAAAGCATCAAAGGCTGCTTGCAGTAGGGAAACCAGTTCATCGATTTCAGTAATGGTAATGGTTAATGGAGGTGAGATAATGATGGAGTCACCATTGACTCCATCTATTCCAGCACCTGCGGGGTAAATCAGCAGCCCTTTGTCCTTAGCATGGGTAATCATTTTTTGGGTCACTTGTTCCTCTCTTGGAAATGGTGCTTTGGTTGCTGCGTTCTCAACAAACTCAATTCCCAACAATAGCCCCCTCCCGCGAATATCACCGATAAAGGAATATTGATTCTTTAATTTCAGGAGCAATTTCTTTAAATAAGCACCCTTTGATTCTACTTCACTTACAATCTTATTTTTTTCCAAATACTCTAGTACAGCTAGGGAAACAGCACAGGATTGCGGGTTAGCACTTAAGGTATGTCCGCTCATTACCACTTTAGTCCCTGCTAATATTGGCTCAATTACCTTCTCACTTGCAAGTGCTGCAGCAATCGGAGCATAACCTGCGCCCATTCCTTTTCCCAAAGCCACTATATCGGGAATAACATCATATTGGTCCATCCCAAGCATTGAACCTGTTCGCCCAAAACCAGTCATCACCTCATCTGCAATTAACAGGATGTCATGATCATCACAGATTTTTTTTATGATTTTAAAATAACCTTTAGGCGGAGCAATTGCACCTCCGGCAGCACCAATAACAGGCTCTGCGATAAAGGCCGCGATATGATTTGCACCAATTCTTTTTATGGCATGTTCGAGTTCCTGCGCACAAAGATAGCCGCAGGATGGGGCTTCAAGGCTGTAAGGACAGCGATAACAATAGGGAGGATTGATCACTGGAAAGTCCTCTAAAAGCGGAACAAACCGCGCTCTTCTGCCTGTGTGACCGGATAAAGAAAGTGCACCTAATGTAATACCATGATAGCTAACCCACCTAGATAGCACCTTGGTTTTCGTTTGGATACCCTTTTCCTGCCAATATTGGATTGCCATTTTCATTGCGGTTTCAACAGCCTCGGAACCGCTATTAACAAAAAAGCACCAATTGAGGTCAGCTGGTGAAAGTGTTGCGATTTTCTCTGCAAGCTTTTCAGCACTTTCACTGGTAAATTGCGAGCGATATACAAACGAAACTTTTTTCGCCTGTTCCGACATCGCTTCAAGGATTTCGGATACTCCGTGGCCAATATTTGCAGTAACAGCGCCTGAGGCGCCATCAAGGTATTTCCTTCCTTCACTATCATACAAATATATACCTTTGCCATAGTCAATCATTGGCAAGGTTTCATCGAGTAATGGTTTAATTAAATACGATCGTCCCACCACCATACCACTTCCCCTTTTAGTTCATTGTATGAGTGAGGTTTTTAATACTTTCTTCTTTTTATAAGTAGAAAAAAACAGACACGTTATAGCGCGTCTGTTTTAGTTACTAAGCACCATTGACTTTTCTAAATGTTGATAGGTCAATTCAAGCTCATCTGTAATGTCCGAGTCGTATGGATGATATTCTTTTCCTTTCTCAAGAACTTCCTTTGCTCCATGAAATCTCCCTTGTTCATTGAACAGACGTCCTAAACGCAAATGGACGTTAGGTTCAAAGGGACTTTCATCAATAATCTTCATCATCATTTCTTCGGCTACACGCGTTTCTCCCATTTCACAATGAGTCACCGCAGCCAAATAGCGGAGATGGTAATCCTCTGGATTGCTGTTTACTTGATGTTCAAATAGAGGAAGTGCTGAAAGATAATCTCCCTCATGCAGATAATTCATTCCCAACTGATAGGCAAGGCGTTCATCATATTGTTTCTTTAAGGCTTTTTGCAGAATCTTTATAGCTTCCTCGGATAATTCAAATTCCTCATAAAACCTAGCAAAATAACTTACAGCTGATATATTGTTTTCATCTAATTTTATCGACATTTCATATAGCCCAATTATTGAACCAAATAAGTTAATTTGCTGGGTACGGTTTTTTAGTCTCGTAACAAAACGCCCAAAAACATTCCCTTCCTCTTCGTCATTCCAATTCATATCCATTGTGAACTGTTTTGCGGCCTCAGTTGCTAATAAAAATCTTCTGCTTCTAACCTTCTCATTTCCACCGAGTTTTGTTAAAAAACTCGGAAGTCTTGACAACTTTTTTGCCTCAACACCATAAGAGATGAGTGTTCTATATAATTCCACATTTTCTGAATCCTTATTTAAAAGCAAGGTAAGAATGGAGCGTGCTTTCTTCCACTTTTTGTTTTTAATAAATATCTTAGCCTGATGATGAAGTATTTCTGAAAATTCGGGATTCAACCTAAGAGCAGCATTTACCTTTTCTTGCTCTAACTGCTGTTCACCCAGAGCACCATAGACATATGCTTGTGCATCGAGTCTCCAAATTTTATTCACACTCTTTGGTAATGTTTGAATCATAGTCAGTAACTTTTTCAGTTTTTCTTCATCCAAAATCGAAACTAAATACTCAATATTAACACTTACAGGAGCAATTTCTATCAAACACAGAAGGTATCGTACTTCTTCCTCGTAATTTCCACTAAAGGATGCTATTTCAGCGAGCCTTGTATATGCCGGCTCTATGGTTGGATCAATCTCAATACAAGTTTTATATGCATTTGCTGCAAGTTCATAGACTTCAAGCTTAAAGAATACTTCACCTTGTCGATAATAAGGAAAAGAATCTTCCCTTTCCTCTAGCGCAGTTTTATAACACTCCAATGCATATGCATATTGCTGGATTTCCTCATACAATGTTCCCTCATAGCATTTGAACTCAATTAAATTAGGATTAATAATAAACCTATGATTTAAATACTCAAGGGCACGATGAACGAATGGGGTGCCCTGCACTATTTGTACATACAGCTCTAACGCTTCATTGAAATTTGTGTAAATATTGTTGATTCCACTTTCTATCAGCTCTATGGATTCTTCTAATAACTGATTGTTCTCTTGTTCCGCTGCCCATTCAGCCATCATATGACCGCTATTAATCAAGTATTCACTATCTCTATTGAATCTGGCAGCATTTGTTTTAAGAAATTGAACTGCCTTAACTTTATTTTCCTGGGATAGAATTTCGGCCAAACCAATATAAGCAGCTCCTTCATCAGGAAATAGTTCAATACATTCCTGAAAGCAGACTTTACTCTTTTCCATTTCCTCATGCTCCCGGTAGAAATCTCCAAGTCGTACCAAGAGTTGAGCGGATTCTGCTGTATGTAAACTTGATTGTAAAATTTCTTCAGCTTTTTCAGGTTCCCCCAGCTCATAATCATAAAGGTCGGCAGCAGCAAGAACCGCAAATGGGACATTGTCTTCTAATTTTACCGCCATTAAATAGCCGCGCAGCGCTTTCCTAATTTTCCCTAGCCTTTGATCTAGGCGCGCACGTTCATACCATGCATGACCATCCGCAGGCTCTTCTCGTATCAGCTTGTCATAAATCCATCGCGCTTCCTCGTACTCCTGCTTTCCAATTAACACAGATGCGTGATTGAGATTTACAAAACGTTCTTTCGGTGCAAGTTTCATACTAATAGAAGAAAAATACTCTGCGTTCTTCATATCCTCTGAGTAAAGATAAGCAAGAGCAAGATAGCTCCATGTATAGTATTGATCTGGATCAAGCTTTAAAGACTTCCTAAAATATGAGATTGCTTCTTTCATATCATCAAAATAAAGGGCAATTCTTCCATTGAGAAAATGATAGAGTGGAGAAAACGTTTTACTTTCTGTATGTTGAAGCTGCTCCCTAGCCTGTTCCATCTTATGGAGACGCATATAAGCTTGAGCCACATGCAGGTTCATAAAGTCATTCTTCGGATAGAGCTTCAACAGTTTTTCAGCACATTGAATAGTGAAATCGCTATACTCCTCAAAGGAGAAATGTTTGACTACATAAATGGCCGAGTAAGGAACATCGGTGTTAGCTTTTAAGAACTCGAAAACCTCTTTTTTGTAACCTGCTTCATTTTCTTCGAGCTTTTCTCCTAACTCCTGCAATCTTCGGAAATAATTATCCTCAGCTTTTGATAAAAATTCCAGTTCATGGGCTCTTTCCTTGGGAACACACACAATGGACATATAACTTGTTGAGACATTTGCCTTTTCCAAATCATTCGCAGTTACATACATTGTGTCCAGCAGATTTGGCTCTTGTATATGGTAAATATCAAACACACTGTCATACCCAGTCATGACTTGAACATGAGAAGAATGCTCAAAATCAACACTTAACAGAATCGGGATATTCTTTTTCAAAAGTTGTTGATACAGCTCTTTCTTACCAATAAAATAACGGCATTCATATCCAATGTTTTCAAGATAATCAACGGAAGTCGATAGCTTTGAACCAGTAAAATCAAAGATATGGGAGGCAATTTCATCCTGGGTAATGTCCATTCCATAAAACTTAAGAATCATCTCCAAGCTTGCTGGCACGCAATAGTTACTTTTTTGAATAATCGGCTTAATTTTCAGCTTAGTACATTCACCCTGGTAATCTTTAACTGTAAAAAGGGAGTTCTTCCCTTTAACCTCATTAGCTAAGAGTTCAAATTCTCCTAAACGATAATAAGCTGTTTTTGTTAAATGATGAAAATATTTATGATAAGCATGTTCTGGTATTTTCTCATTCAATTGCTGTATCACTTCAAGCATTTCAGTCATTTTGCCGAGGTCACGAAACCGTTTCACTTTTTCTAACATGAAGGAAGGTGTTTCAGGGTAAAGCTTCTCCCCCTTATCAACAAGGTCCAGGGCCTCTTCCATTTGACCATTACAAGCTTTTAAATCAGCTAGCAGCAAATAACAAATCATTCCTTTTTCGGGATCAGTGAGGCCTTGTATAAAGTATTCCTCCGCTTTATCCCTATTTCCGGTTTGCATATATACATAACCAAGTTTGTCATATATTGGACGTGAGGAATCTTTTACCTTTTCCAATAGCTCTTCCACTTCATTAAATAACTTCATTTCTAACAAACAACGAATCTTGCAAAAATATAGTCGTTCGACCTCTTCACCTTCTTGAAATTGGTTTTCAGCAATCACAGCAGAGATAAGCTCATCGGCTTCTAACAGCTTTCCATTATCAAGCAGTTCCTCACAATACCAAGATGTCGTTAAAATGCAAGGAAATCGGCGGTATGCATAGCGAGCAATAAAAGAACTATAATGATACATCAAAAAATGCTCTGTCAATCGAATCAATATCTGAAATTCCTCGGCAGACTTTATTTTATTAAGCTCCTGTTTGAATTCAGTGTAGCGCAGCGATTTTACACGATGTATCTCTTGATTTATGATATCTAAAGCTTGATCATATTTTTTCTCGTCATATAAGGATTTCAGCTTTGTAATCATATCTATAGTCCTCCAGGCATCCTTTGTTCTAATAACTCTAGCATATAGAAAAATGTCAGAAAATTCTAGTAGGAAAACTATCTTTTACTTTTGAGAGCGGTTATTATAGAATACACTTAGATTTGCATAAGGAAGGATCAAATGAACATAACCAAAAAGTACTCACTTAAAAAGAAAGAATTATCAACGATCCAATTAATCGTGATTTTTTATCTTTCTGCACTAATCATTTCTACTTTAATATTGAAAATACCACTTGCTCATCACGAAAATGTATCACTTAGTCTAATCGATGCCCTTTTCACCTCTGCAAGTGCCATAAGTGTAACGGGCTTAAGTGTGATATCCATAAAAGATACATTTAATAATTTCGGAATTTTTCTGTTATGTATCGTCCTCCAATTAGGCGGGTTAGGGGTTATGTCACTAAGTACCTTCGTCTGGATTATGATTGGAAAAAAAGTAGGATTAAAGGAAAGACAACTTATCATGGTCGACCAAAACCAGTCTAATTTATCAGGACTGGTTCAGCTGGCAAAACGAATTTTTATTACTATTATTTCTTTTGAGCTGATTGGAGGCATTATCTTAGGCTTTCGGTTTATGAAGTACTTTGAAAGTCCCTTAACGGCTTTTAAACATGGCTTATTCGGCTCCATTAGTGCTACCACCAATGCCGGATTTGATATTACCGGTGAATCGCTTAATCCTTTTAGTCAAGACTACTTTATTCAAGGTATTATCATACTATTGATGATCGTTGGTGCTATCGGCTTTCCGGTGATTGTCGAAATTTATGAATATTTTTTAAGTTTAAAAAGTAAAAAAAGATACCATTTTACGCTATTTACGAAATTAACAACTGCTACTTTTGTGATTTTGAGCGCTCTAGGTACCCTGATCATCTATTTACTTGATAGCCGCTACTATTTTGCTGATCGATCCTGGCATGAATCCTTTTTTTATTCCTTGTTCCATTCTATCACTACGAAAAGTGCAGGGCTGGCAACGTTGGATATTAATGAATTCACACCAAGCAATCAGCTCTTTATTTCGATTTTAATGTTTATCGGTGGCTCGCCGAGCAGTGCCAGCGGCGGTATTCGAACCACTACCTTTGCCATTGTCTTACTTGCAATTTTCTTTTATGCACAAGGAAAAAGTTCCATTAAAATCTTTAGAAGAGAACTATATAGCGAGGATGTTTTAAAATCGTTTATTGTCATATCAACTGCTGCCATCCTTTGTTTTGTCTCGATTCTTGTTTTATCGATTACGGAGAAAGGTACGGTTCTCCAGGTCATTTTTGAGGTATCATCAGCCTTCGGGACGAATGGATTATCATTGGGATTAACACCGATGCTGACTACCTTCGGAAAAATCTTAATCATCCTGTTGATGTTTATCGGTAGAGTGGGGATTGTAACGTTCTTGCTTATATTACGAAGAAAAGACAATAGTCAGGAAAAAATCCATTATCCAAAAGAAAAGGTTACGATTGGGTAAATACACAGGGGGGAATGAATCCCCCCTTTTGTTATGCATTAATAACAATAGTTGTATCAGAGCCTTTACCAGATATGGCTGCATTTGCTCCCAACGGAATGGTGGCAATAGGCTGAACATGTCCGAAATTCACATTCGCAATTACCGGTATATTTTTTAATTCTTCCTTTGTTGTGATGACCCTATTTATTGCGGCCTCTGTTACATTTGATTCCTTCTGAAACCTGCCAATAAGTATTCCTCTAATACTATTTGCCTCAGGCAGCTGAAGCAGTGATTGAAGCACTCGGTCAAAGGAATGAATATGAGCTTCTTCATCCTCCTCGATAAAAAGGATACCATCCTTTAAGGAAGGCATGTATGGTGTTCCCTGTAATAGATGGAGGGTACTTAAATTACCGCCAATTAGTTTTCCTTCTGCTTCCCCTTCATTGATGACCAAATAGTCTTTCTGTTCTATGAAGGTCCGTTCCTCCTGATCCAGATACCATTTGTCATCACTCCAGGTTGGGGAAGGATTGACCTCATAGGGTGCGTCATTTGTTACTGCCTCGAGGAAAGATTGGAGTGTGTAATCAATACCATACTTCACACCAAACGTTGAAAAAAACGGTCCTGAATAGGTAATTAATCCGGTTTTATGATAAATGGCTGCATTTAAGGCTGTAATGTCACTATACCCGCAAAATACTTTAGGATTTGCTTTGATCAAATCATAGTCTATGAAGTTTAAAAGCTGATTAGAATGATAGCCGCCGAGTGCTGTTAGGATTCCTTTTACATTTGGATCTCTAAAAGCATCATGTAAGTCTTCTATCCTTTGTTCAATCGAAGTAGTGAAAAATTCATCATGGTCGTCCACATTTTTACCAAAGGTCACGGTAAAGCCTAGTTGGTTTAACCGCTGTGTCGCGAGTTCAACTTGCTTTCCTTTGATAACCGCCATACTTGTAGATGGCGCAATTACCCTAATCTCATCACCGGGAGATAATCGATTTGGCAGCATAGTATGTGTCGCCTCCTTTTTTAGATTAGTATAACATTTAGAGAGCCATCGCGAAAAAAACTGATTTATCGCTGATATATCCTAATAAGCTCGGATATATTCGAATTATCGCGGATATGCACATTGAACCCCGTATCTCATAAAAATAAACCCGCTATTTTAGCGGGTTTAGGCCATGACAACTTCTTTTTTACGTTCAGTTGTTGCTTTTTTGATGATATCTCTGGCAATCCATACTCCGCATGCACTTGCTTGGGCAAGTCCGCGAGTAATTCCTGCGCCGTCGCCGCCAACATATAATCCGCTGATTTCTGATTCAAACCGGTCATTAAGCTTAGGACGAGCAGAGTAAAATTTCGCTTCTACTCCGTAAAACAATGTATGTTCTGAAGCAATCCCCGGTGTAACTTGGTTCAACGCCTCTGTCATTTCAATTAAACTCTTAAGTGTATTATAAGGAAGAACTAGACCAAGGTCACCCGGAACTGCCTCTTTAAGTGTTGGCTCAATGAAGCCCTCTTTAATTCTTCTCTCCGTTGAACGGCGTCCTTTTAAGATATCGCCATACTTTTGAACGATTAAACCGCCATTTGAAAGGGAATTCGCAAGCCGTGATACCTCATGCGCATATTCGTTCGGCTTGTCAAAAGGTTCAGAGAATGTATGAGATACAAGCAAGGCGAAGTTTGTATTTGGACTTCCAAGCTTCGGATCCTTGTAAGCATGCCCGTTTGCAAGCATGATACCAGAGTGATTTTCAACTACCACATGTCCGGAAGGGTTGCTGCAAAACGTCCGTACTCGGGTTCCAACGGATGTATTGAAAACAAACTTTCCTTCATATAAATTCTCATTGATTTCTTGCATAACAATATCAGATGTTTCCACACGAACACCGATATCAACTTGGTTACTCGTCATCTTTAGGCGGCGCGACTTTAATACCTCAGTCAGCCATTTTGAACCATCACGTCCAGGAGTAATAACGACTTTATCTGCAAAAACGTCTTTATCACCCTTCAGCTTGATCCCCTTAACGACGTGCCCATCTGGTGTCCTTTCTGTAATCAAATCCTGAACTTCTGTTTTAAACGATAAATCAATTTTGTCATTTAAGTATTCAAAGATACTTTTCATAATTTGCAAGTTTTGCTCTGTTCCCAGATGACGTACCTGAGCTCGCAATAATTTTAATCCAGCCGCAAAGCCCCTGCGCTCGATATCCTTGACTTTATCCGTAAGTGGATCAGTAATGCTTTCTGTTGCACCATGACTTAAATTTATTTCATCCACATATTTAATTAAATCGACCACTTGGGAATCAGAAAGATAATCAGTCATCCAACCGCCGAATTCACTTGTGATATTAAACTTACCATCAGAATATGCACCCGCACCACCGAAACCGCTCGTAATTGAACATGCCGGCAAACAACCTGCATATTCTTTTCTTCCAGCAGCTGGAGGACATTTCTCAATTTTATTTTCTAAAATTGGACAATTTCTCCGATAAATATCATGCCCTTTATCCACTAACAGCACCTTTGCGTTCGGCATTTTTAGTGTAAGTTCATAACAGGTAAAAATCCCAGCTGGGCCTGCACCCACTACTATAACATCATATCTATTTTCCATTGTCCAAAACCTCCAAGAACTCTATGTATTTACTTAACCCTTGGTAAATATATCAGAGAATCTTCTAACAGTCAACAATAAAAACGAACTATTAATAAAAATAAAAGTAGATTGTTCGTGTTTAGCTTACTTTTTTGAAAATAACAAAAAAAGACTCAGGCTTTTTCACCTGAGTCTTTTGGGGTTCAGCAGTAGCTTGCACCGATGATGATTAATAGGATAAACAACACCACGATTAATACGAAAGTTCCATAACCCCAACCGCAGCCACCTGCTACTGGTGCTGCATAACCAAATCCACAACAATCTCCACCAAATCCGTGTCCATACATACCTATTCACTCCTTAAGGTTTTTATCTGTTAACACTCTTACTTTATGTAATAGGTACTTGACCTGTCTGTGCATTCGCCTATATTATGAGAATCAATGATGAAAATGTAGGTGATGATAATGAAAACTCTTTTAAAGAGCTTTGTTAACGGTATTTTAACCATTGTTCCCATTATTCTTGTAATCTTTGTTATTTACAAAACGTTTTTGTTCCTCGACGGACTGCTCGGAAACTCATTAAGACCCTATTTAGAGGAGGATTATATTCCTGGTATAGGATTGCTGACAACGATTATTTTGATTACTCTGTTAGGCTGGTTATCTACAAAATTTGTTACAGGCAGCATTATTAGACTCATTGATAAGTGGTTAGAAAAGATTCCTGTTGTAAAAACGATCTATTCCGTCATAAAAGATACTGTTCAATCTTTTTTGGGAGAGAAAAAGTCTTTTTCAAAAGTGGCGCTTGTTGTCATTCCTGGAACAGAGATGAGAAGTATGGGATTTATAACTTCTGAACAGTTGGAGGATTTTTATAGCCCGCTTAAGGACCATGTTGCCGTCTATGTACCACAAACCTTTCAGGTTGCTGGGTTCACTTTTTTAATTCCGAAGGAGCAAGTCGAAATTATTGATGTTAAGCCAGAGGATGCAATGAAATTTATACTTTCTGGTGGAATGACGTCTACTTCTAAAGCAAAGGGATAGCAAAAAGCCGCGAAATCGCGGCTTTTTAGTTTTCGTCAAATAGTTTTTTATAAACTCCGTATCCTTGTTCATCCAATTCCTCTTTCGAAATAAAGCGTAAGGCTGCAGAGTTTATACAGTAGCGTAACCCGTTTGGACCAGGTCCGTCATCGAAGACATGACCCAAATGGGAATCAGAGGTTTTACTCCTAACCTCTGTTCGAACCATAAAATGACTGTAATCTTCTTTTTCAATTACTTCTTCTTCAACAATTGGCTTAGTGAAACTCGGCCAGCCGCATCCGGCATCGTATTTATCGAGCGAGCTAAATAATGGCTTGCCCGAAACAACATCTACATAAATTCCGTCTCTCGTCTCATTCCAATATTCATTTCGAAATGGAGGCTCTGTCCCATTATTTTGAGTTACTTCATATTGCATCGGTGATAATTCTTTCTTTAATTGATCTTTATTTTTCACTTTTTCTCCCCCCAATGTTCCTTGATATAACCTGCTCTCCCTGAACCGACATGGTAACCTTCATAATGTGCTTTATTTTTCTTGTAGTAATGCTGATGATACTCTTCAGCTGGATAGAAGGTTTTTGCTGGAAAAATTGGTGTTACTATCGGTTTAGAGAAGCGGCCGCTTTCCTGTAAGTTCTGCTTGGATTGTTCAGCAAGCTCTTTTTGTGTTTCATTATGGTAAAAAATCGCGGTTTGATAAGATTGACCACGGTCGTAGAATTGACCGCCAGGATCGGTTGGATCGATTTGCTGCCAATATAACTCCAGCAGTTTTTCATATGGAAAAATTTCTGGATTAAAGGTAATTTGTACAGCTTCATAATGACCAGTTGTCTCCGAACAAACCTGTTC
>Ga0182744_1001276_pt1 | contig 22172 bp, 14 predicted proteins | sample eDN3rd30CKraftMG_FD_128525 | JGI IMG/M metagenome (GOLD analysis project Ga0182744, IMG submission 128525) | Enriched Miracle-Growth compost microbial communities from Emeryville, California, USA - eDNA 3rd pass 30_C Kraft MG (version 2) (version 2) ...
AAATCAAGGTGAAGAACCTCAGCCTTCAGGCGGCAACAAAGAAATTACCGCCAATAATGTCAGTTATGAAAACTTTGTTGGGTCACTGATACAAAATAAGTGCAGTGCGTGCCATGCTGCTGGTGGCGAAGGGGCATCTCAATGGACTTTTTCTGATTATATATCTGTAAAAAACAATGGTGCCCGCATCAATAATGCCGTGTTGGTAACAGGTATCATGCCTCAGACTGGCTCACTTAGCAGCAATGAAAAAGCACTCTTAAAGGCATGGTTTGACCGCAATATGCCCGAAAAATAATTTTCATATGCTTAAAACTATTTTCTTTTTTTTATGGACACTATTAATTAGTTTCTCAACAGGATGGGCACAAATTTTCATCGCTCGAGACACCCATGTATCTTTTTTCAGCAGTGCACCACTTGAAGATATCGAGGCGACAAGTCATAGTGGGTCAGCCGCCTTCGATTTAAATACAGGTGACCTGGTATTTAAAGTGCCAAACAAATCTTTCGAATTTAAAAAACAATTGATGCAAGACCACTTTAACGAGAGTTATATGGAAAGTGATAAGTTTCCCGTCTCTGTGTTTAAAGGCAAAGTCGACCATCCAGCGCAATTAAAGAAAGAGGGCACCTATATGATACCGATCAGTGGAATATTAACGGTACATGGTGTCGCTCGAAAATATGAGACACAAGTGAAAATGGTCGTTACCTCAAGCAGTATAACCGCTAGCTGTTCATTTCAGATAAAAACGGCCGACCATCATATTAAGATACCAACCATTGTCATTAAAAATATAGCCGAGGTATTGGACATCCATGTTACTGCCTCTTTTAAGCCCAAAAGTAGTTAGTCTAACATACATATCATGAAATATTTTGCTTTCTCATGCTTCGCTATTGCTATCCATACATCAACGGTCTTTGCACAAACTGATCTGGAACAGTTACTACCCGACAACACGTCAGGCCACGATAAAATAAGCGCCACCTTTAAATCAGGCCACTTGATTAACTTACAAACGACAGAAACCATCCATCAACAAGAGCTGGAATTTCGTGTAGACCATCGCTTTGGAGATATTGCCGGCCAAACAGGTGGTATTGGCAATTTTTTTGGCCTTGACCAATCTACCGACATTCGTATAGGCTTTGACTACGGAATTTCAGACAAGCTGAACGTGGGTATAGGTCGGGCTAAAGGGGCTACGGCTGCCACCCAATTATACGAAACCAATTTCAAATATCGATTTTTGGAACAAACGGCAGACAATGCCATACCGTTTAGTGTTGCACTCTTTGGGAGTGCAACAGCAGTGGCTATGAAAGCATCGGATGATCCAACTACCGCCACAGCCTATTCAAATTTTAGTGATCGCCTAATATATGTAAGCTCATTGATTATTGCCAAAAAATTTAACGACCACCTTTCCATTGCGGTGCTTCCTACTTATCTACATCGTAACTATACGATTTTTGGTGACCAAAATGATTTATTTGCCTTGGGGATGGGTGGGCGCCTTAAGATCACGAAAAGAATGGCTGTAGTGGTAGATTATATGCTACCTTTTAGGAATAAATCGAAAAAAGAATATTTAGAGAATGTCCTTCAGCAACGTTTTTATCAAGCCCTTGGCGTAGGTTTAGAGATTGAAACAGGGGGGCACGTTTTTCACTTGAATTTCACCAACGCTACCGCTATTCAAGAAGCTCAATTCATACCTGAAACAACTACATCATGGGAAAAAGGTCAATATCGTTGGGGATTCAGTATCTCACGACGCTTTTCGCTTGGTCAAGCAAAAACACCATAAAATGAGACTGTCCGAAAAGTTTTATTTTTTGTCATGCTTCCTATCGTCAGCATGACAAAGTAGTGGATAAATTCTGACTTTTCGGACAGCTTCATTACCTCTCCATTTGGTCTAACCAAGCTTTCCGCACACGCAGCTGATCATGGCTGGCGTGTGCAGCTAAATGAAGCATATGTGTTGCAGATGCATCCAATTGCACGCCAGCTAATTTAAAAAATTCTCCGTAAGGTATAGGCGTATGGCCTTGCACATACTTTACCAAGAATTGTTTAATCTCTGGATAGGTTAATCGCTCAATTTCATTAAACAATTGCTCATCTAAAAAATAGTTGTCTTTACCAAAGCGAATACCTAAATCATGTGTCAGATCTTTCAAACCATAACCTCCTTCGGATAAGTGCAATAAGTATAGGTCTAAACAGGCGGCAATTAAGGCTCCTTTTTGATAAACATTGCCATATTGATCGGCATAAGTACTTGCTGCATATTTACTCAGCTTGGTAAAAGCCAAGGTATCGTTATATTGTTCTTGGGAGGTCCGAATTTTATCAGACAATTTATCTAAAAACTGTTGTGTGGTGTTTAATCCACTTTTCACCTGTACATGATGGGCGGTATATTCGGTACTACCCTCGTATAGCCACAAATGTTCAGACAATACGGGTTCTTGATAATTGAATGCTTTTACTTCTTTTGAGGCAATGGTTAACGGTGTAATGATATGAAAAAATTCATGGGAAGAAACATCCACAATTAGCTTTTTCATTTGCTCTGCGGGTTGTTCTGGCAAATAATAAAAAGATGATGTAGGATGTTCCAAAGCACCACCAATACCACCTTTAAAAGATTGCTCCACATCTGGCGATTTAAAATAATAAAGAAAAGCATATCGATTTGCCGGTAATTTACCTCCTAAATATTTTCTGGCACCCTGTAGCAAATCAGACAACCATCCCGCAATCTCATGCGCATGCACTTGCTGATGTGGAGAATAAACAGATACCAACACATCACAATTGCCAACGCGAACTGTAGCCGTATCCGGCACACCGTACATGATCGGTGTATCGTAAAGCTCATCCAAATTTTTCATGGTAAAAACATCTTGTGTTTCTGAATGGCTAATGGGTACGGCACTCGTAGACGCATAAAATGTACGTGGTTTATGAATGGTAATAGAAAAAGGCAATTGGTTCTGCTCTTCCAGGTAGCCAAAGATGCCTGGCGTATGCAATACTACATTCTTATCTTCAAAATTAGTGGCTGCCATAGGATAAACGGCATGTTCTTTCTGCGTATCAAATATATCTTCAACGGTATATGTAATGGTCGTTAATTTTTTGGCTTTTTTAATCTCCCAACGATTCGTATCTAGACGTGTAATAGGTAAAAGCTTCCCTTTCTTGTCAAATGCTTTTACTTCACTGGTAAAGAGCCCATAATTGCTAATTGCATACGTACCAGGAATAATTTTCGGTAGATTAAACTGTATTCGCTTTTCCTTTTGCGGCGGAACCTGCAAAGTAACAGATAGCTGATCGTCTGTTAACTGGTTAAGATCAATGGTATAATGGTATTCTTGAGCAAAAAGGAGTTGAGCGACAATGACCAGTAAAAGTGTTGACAATATTTTCTTCATAATGATAATGATTTAACCCCCACAAAGGGTCAAAGATAACATTTATGGATCATTACCTAGCCATATATGAATCAAGTAAATATGATGCTCATCATATTTACTTGATTGTTTATTAGAATGGAACCTTTATTTTAATCAACTTTTGCTTAGATCAAAAGTTGAGCAAAAATCAAGGCTGTGTAGGCTACGTTGCACCTGATTGCAAAGCATCTATGGCGCGTATGGCAGCCGCTCCGCTTCCTCCATACGCTTGGTTTACCGCAAACTGAACGGTTCTGCCCATGCTTTGCTGCTCGTTGCGGCCGTATCCTCCAAGGCCGTTCAGCCACCGCACGGGCCCGTGGTGTTGTGCTACCAACACGCGGTTTTGCTATCATTTCAGCAATGCACAAACCGTTCCGAAGTACGAAAATGGCCTAGGTCTGTGGAGGCAGCCATCGGCAGTCGGCATGCCAGGGTAGTGTTTAGCGGAGCTCGCAGATAGGTAGCAAAAGAGGAAACGAAGGGGTGATGTGCGCGATGTAGTGGCTCCTTTTGCGGCTGGGCATGTCGGCAACGAATGGCAACGGAACAGACCAGCCAGGCACTTTGTGATACTTTGTTGCGGACAAAGTATCGAACAACCCCGTGCGGTTCCGCACGGAAAGCCTTTGCGCGCAGGGTAATTGAAATGAGGAGATGTTAAAATAAAGGTTCTTTTAAAAGCAATTATACCTCTAAAAATGAAATAGCATTTTCTGCATAGGATATAAATAAAAAGAGAGCTATTCTATTTGAAATAGCTCTCTTTTTTAGCCTAACAGATTATTTAACGTTTATTAAGAAACGCCCTTAACATCCAATTTTGTTTCTCATTAAATTGCATAAAAGCATTCACCATATCATTCGAGCCTTCGTCTTTTGCTTCTTCTGTAATTTCTAGTAAATCGCGCTGCAATCCAATCAACACTTCCAAATCATCCACCACTGCTTTTACTAGATCTACGTCTGCCATTCCAATGGTATCAATCTCCTTAATCTCAGCAGTCTCCAAATAATCCTGATATCTACTTAAAGGCGACTTCCCTAACGTCAAGATACGTTCGGCCAATTCGTCAATGGTTGTGATCGCATTGTTGTACAGTTCTTCAAACTTAATATGTAAGGTAAAAAAATGAGACCCTCTTACATTCCAATGGCAACCACGGAGCTTTTGGTAGTGTACATGATAATTCGCCAATAAATCATTGAGATGATCTACTACCGGTCTTAATTTTTTTTCTTCTAAACTAATTGCTTTAGGATTCATAGACTTATTATTTAACTGTTTTGGCCTTCATCATTGCCATGAGCATAGATGTAAGCTATTTATCTACTATAACAATAGTTCCTTGATTTTGTTTAGTATACTTGCTCCTCTTTCTTTCTCCGCACAAACAGATTATAGTTTTCGTGTTTTTCCACATAAATGGCCGTATCTTTCTCTATAAATCCATCCAACGCAATGGCATCGTACCATTTTCCTTCTATTTCAACTTTTCCAGATGGTCGTAAAGCTGTTTTCGTTATTCCCTCCTTATGTATCATATCTGGATTCTGTACAGATGATACATATCCCATTCCTGATCGTTGCTCATCGGCTAATACCAGCCGTTGGAAAGCACGCGATTTGAGTACACTTTTACCAAAAATAACACAGAGAATAACCGCTCCAATAGTTGATACAACTACAATAATAAATGCCGTAATGATATCGTCAGATTGAACAGGTGCAAAATTAAACTGCTCATTAGGCATCATACTGAATGCCAACCCACACACCACAGCCAAAATACCCAATATACCTGCCACACCAAATCCCGGTATAACAAAAATTTCCAATAACAATAAAATCAAACCAACAATAAAAAGTGCCACTTCCCAATTATCGGCTAACCCCTGTATGTATAGGGGAGCAAAAAACAGCAATGCGGCCACTACAGCCACAACTAACGCAAAGCCAATTCCTGGTGTTTGCATCTCAAAATAAATCCCCCCAATAATGAGTAAGATTAAGATACCGCTTACCGCTGGATTAATTAGAAAATCAATAACCTGATCTACCCAGGTAGTTTGCTGGCGTAGCATAAGCGGATCATGTAGCCCCTCTTTCCCAAGCAGTTCTGATAGATTGGATACACTCCCATCGGCCAAACCAATCTTTACAGCTTCTTGTGTAGTGAGTGTTAACACTTTGCCTGGTTCTTTCAACGCTGGGAGCGCTACATCTGGATCAACAAAAGCTTCTGCTACTTTGGGGTCTCTACCATTTGCTTCGGCTGTGGCTCGCATGAGTCCACGCATGTACGACTGATATTTTTCTGGCATCACCTCTCCTTGCGGGTTCACCACGCTCGCCGCACCGAAACTAGCTCCCGGCACCATATATATCTTATCGCAGGCTAGTGCAATCAAAGCACCTGCCGATGCCGCATTATGATTAATATAAGCAATCGTTTTTAATGGTGAATTTAGAATCTTGGTCCGAATAGAGTCAGCATAATTTAGCATACCGCCATACGTATTCAGTTCGATGAGTACTTGATTAGCACCTTTGCTGCTGGCTTCATCAAAAGCTTTCGCTGTTTTACGCCACGCGGCCGGTCCAATCTCTTGATTGATATGAAATTGATAAATACGTTGCTGCTGTTGTGCGTATATGCATTCAGTCGTTGATAATAAGATAACTATCACATAGAGCTGAAAAAAAAAGACTTTATTCAATTGTTTCGCCATATCATTTGTCTGGTTAGATTTTATGCCCTTAATTTGCAACAGAAAACAACGTTTCCCATAGAACTGTTTGTGTTCACTTATAAAGATACAATTTTTAGCAATCTAAAATAGTTATATTACGGTAGAAGTATCGAAAAATGACAAAGGCGTTTTCACATGTATTTAATGGTACCATTTGGCGGATGGATATACTGGAGCATGCAAGCTTGATGGCTTTCGAATGGCGAGACACAGCGGGTATACCTCATTTCAGCGTACTACATTATCATGATGGGCAATTACTTTGTGATGGCCAAACCTATGGAGACCGATGGTGGATGCTAGCCGGCATTACTGCGCAACATATACTATTACATCAATATGCACGTCCCGAACAAGCCATGACCCGTGGCCTAGTCGCCATTTCCATCCATTCGGGCACGGTCGTTTGGGAACGCTTTGACGTCCAGTTCCAAGAGATCACTCCTGATGGCATTGTCGTGAAAAGCAGTTTATTAACAAGACCTACGGCCCTATTGCTTGACGAACATACGGGCTCTATTAAAAAGCCATCTATCTCTCTAACAGATCTACCACCTCAAAAAAGAAATATACAAACTGCTTCCCCTACGTTAGATACACCTCCCATCCAATTAACAAAACTTCCTGTGGTTGGCCCTTATTTTTTTGCCTCAGACGGAGTACATTCCTTCTGGGCTTATCACCAGCAAATCAATGACCATTATCAATTATGGCTTGCTGTTATAAACAGCAATCATCAAGTTATCTTCCATCAGTGTATCGTAGATGGTCTAACACAGCTATTGCCCGAAACCTTTTTTTTAATTGACCGACAATTGTTTTTTATACGGAACAATAAACGGGAAATTGTATCGTATTTTGTATAATTGTAAAGTATATGAAGAATAAAAGAATCATAAAAATAGTCGGCTTGACCGCAACCTGTATCTTTGCCCACCACTTTGTTTCTGCCCATACTCTTATGCGGGATTCCATCGGGGTCGAAAATCAAGACGGCAAGAAGGTTATATTACATCGCTTGGAACGCAAAGAATCGTATTATTCCTTAGGCAGGAAGTACAACTTGAGTCCCAAAACAATTATCGATTTTAATACAAACAAAGCACTTAAAGCCGGCGATATTATCAAAATTCCTACCGGACAACCTTTTGAAAATAAACCGAGCCCTGCGCCAGTTACAACAAATACTGCTGTAACGCCCAATCAGGCTCCAAAAAATGGCGGCACCACCATCTCTTCACAGGCAACTGATTTTATTGAGTATAAAGTGGGTAATAAAGAAACCTTATTCGCTATTTCTAAACGGTTCGGTGTTAGTGTCGATGCTATCAAACAAGCAAACAATTTGACGAGCGATGACCTCAAAGCCGATCAAATTATCAAGATACCGAATACACCGGTAGAACAAGCGGCTACTAATCCAAATACACAACAACGGGTCATTAGCGACGAGGAATTGCGTGGAACTGCTCCCAGCAATGATCAAGACACAAAAGAAGAGCCGCAAGCAAATGCCGAAGAACCTAAAGAAGACAATACACCAACCAATCGTTATGGCATTAAGCAAGTAACGGCGAGTGGAATTGGTGTATGGATGGATGATCTGAATGGTGAAACAGGTAAGATGCTGGCTTTGCATAATACGGCTCCTATTGGAACGGTTGTAAAAATTACGAATCCGATGACCAATCGGACCACTTACGCAAAAGTAGTAGGTAAATTCAACGAAACATCGGCCAATAAAGATGCGATCATCGTTATTTCCAAATCTGTAGCATCATTAATTGGGGTTATTGACAGGAGATTCCGGGTGAATATTAGTTATTGAGATGTGAGATATGAGATGTGAGAAGTATTTAGTATGTAGTACTTAGTATTTAGATATCCGTGTTAGATAGGTTGCGTATTAGACAATCATGACGAACAACTGGCAACTCGCAACTGACAACTGACAACTGGTAACTGGCAACTAATATTTAGATATTCGTGTTAGATAGGTTGCGTATTAGACAATCATGACGAACAACTGGTAACTCGCAACTGGCAACTAATATTTAGATTTAGCCATACCTTACTTCTTTCCGTTCTTATCACTTAAAACGTAATACTTATAACTTACGTACCTCTTTATGACGAAAAAACCTTATGTAGTAGGCATTGCCGGCAGCAGCGGTTCGGGAAAGACTTTTTTCTTAAAGTGTTTTTTAAATCATTTTACATCCGATGAGGTTACTTTAATCTCACAAGATGATTATTATCTGCCCGCTCATACGAAAACACAAGAGGAAAATAAACTATACAATTTTGATGTCCCAGAAGCCATTAATCGAGCACTCTTTTATCAGGATATTCAAGCTTTGATACAAGGGAGAACCGTTCTCAAGGAAGAATATACCTTTAACAACCCGGCTATCAAACCCCGGATGTTAGAAATTAAGCCAGCTCCGCTACTGATCGTAGAAGGGCTTTTCATTTTTCATTTTGAGGAGATTAACCAGTTACTGGACGAACGTATTTTTTTACATGCTGATGCATCCATTGCCTTGGAACGCCGTCTGAAACGCGATTTAATCGAAAGGGGTTATGATGAAGAAGATGTGAAGTATAAGTGGTACAATCATGTACTACCGAGTTTTTCGGAATATCTTTTCCCTTATCGGTCGCAATGCGATCGCATTATCGAGAACAATACCGATGATGTGCAACGCATGGTGGAGATTACAGATGACATATCAGGTCAATTAAGGAGCAAACTTTTTTAAATGTTCTCCTACCCGATCCAAGCCTGCTCCGTACCTGCTTCGTACCTGCTTCGTGTAGCTCCAGTTCATTAGGCCATCTACCAGCCATCAAACAGCACACTCACGGCGTCTACAGCCCATTTGAACACCTGTAGATAACCGTTTGATGGCCTAGTAATACGAACAGAGGAGCAGTTGTGCTTTTAGCATACAAGAAATGTAAGCGGTTTTAAAAAAAACTTTAGAATTAATTTAAATAACCTTAACTTTGCCGTGCAATTCGATGAAGATGAAGGTATTGACAGTTATTGAAACGCCTACTTGGAGAGAAAACCCTTTAGATCCAGAAAACAATAAAGGTTTCAACCCTTACCTTTCTTGCTGTGATTTTAAAAAATGCTGTAAAAAGTACAAGAAAGGTAAGCGTTGTAAAAAATGTCCGAAAGGATGAGTTTATGGAGCGCTTAGAATATGCTCTATCTCTTGAATTTCATCTTCTTTAAAGGTGGTATACGCAATGGCATTTACTGCGTCATTGATTTGCTCTTCCTTACTGGCCCCTATCAGAACCGATGTCAGTCTTTCGTCTTTTAACAACCATGAAAGTGCCATCTGAGCAAGCTTTTGACCACGAGCTTCCGCTATGGCGTGCAGCTTTCTCACTTTTTCGATTTTTGCTGTAGTAATATCGCTTTCTTTTAAGAAAACACCACTTGTTGCTATCCGAGAATCAGCCGGGATACCATGTAAATAACGGTCTGTAAGTACACCTTGGGCTAAAGGAGAAAAAGCAATACAACCAACTCCTTCACGATCTAACACTTCTAACAGACCTTGCTCAGCTTTTCGTTCAAACATAGAGTACTTAACCTGATGAATTAAACAAGGAGTACCCAACTGTTTTAAAATTTGAACCGCAGCTGCTGTTTGTTCTGCGGAATAATTGGAAAGCCCCACGTACAAAGCCTTGCCCTGTCTGACCATTAAATCTAGGGTCGCCATCGTTTCTTCTAAAGGTGTCTGCGGATCAGGTCGATGATGATAGAATATATCTACATAATCCAATCCCATGCGTTTTAAACTTTGATCGAGACTGGAAACCAGGTATTTCTTGGATCCCCAATCGCCATAAGGCCCCTCCCACATGGTATAACCTGCTTTGGTCGAAATAACCATTTCATCACGATAGGATTTGAAGTCTGCCTTTAATATTTTACCAAAAACCTCTTCTGCGGATCCTGGAGGAGGCCCATAATTATTGGCTAGATCAAAATGTGTAATTCCCTGGTCAAAGGCAGAGGCAATTAGTTTTTTACTATTTTCGAATACATTCACATAACCGAAATTATGCCAAAGCCCTAAGGAGATCATAGGTAGTTTTAAACCACTTTTTCCACAGCGCCTATATGGCATGGTTTCGTAGCGAGACTTGGATGATGTTGTCATATTGATCGCTAAGTTAAGCTTTTCGGATGAAAGATATTTTTAAATGGGCCAATTTACTTCCTGTTTCCCAAAATCGTAGTTAGGTTTAGCGCCCATTTCAATTTCCAGCAGTCCGCCCTTTACAATATCTTCATGGGTCAAATAGCTTTTATGATAGGCTCGTCCATTTAACTTGACCTGTTGAATATAGATATTATTTGGACCGTTGTTCGCTGCTTTTACTGTAAACGTTTTACCATGGTCTAATTGGAGTGTGGCTTCGTCGAAAAGCGGACTTCCGAAGATGTATTTACCAGAAGCTGGATAAACCGGATAAAAGCCTAGGGACGAAAAAATGTACCATGCCGACATTTGTCCACAATCTTCATTTCCGATAATGCCGTCGGGTTGATCATGGTACATATCTTGCATAATATAGCGTACCTTTTCAGCTGTCTTCCACTGTTGGCCTGCAAAAGTACATAAGTAAGCCACATGATGGCTGGGCTCATTGCCATGAGCATATTGTCCGATGATTCCTGTAAGATCAATGAGGGCTTCACTGCTATCTGGCGGAAGAGAAAAAAAAGTGTCCAATTTTTTGGTAAACATATCCGTACCCCCAAGGAGGTGCATCAACCCTTTTACATCTTGCGGAACCAACCACAGGTATTGCCAAGCATTTCCTTCAGCATAATCCGTTGCCCAAGGACGTACACTTCTTATGGGATCAAACACGGGATTCCAAGTACCGTTAGCCATTTTCCCTCGGAAAAATCCCGTAGCCGAATCGTAGTACAATTTATAATTTTCTCCACGCTTTTTGAAATAGGTGTAGTCGTTTGATTTGCCCATGGCCTTTGCCATGAGTGCGATACTACCATCACCTATAGCCAATTCCAATGCATTCGCTACAGGCCGACCTAATTGCACATCTGAGGGAATAGGCTTCAAATCGCGCACATAGTTTAGTCCGCGCAGACCAGACATAGCCGTCGTCTTCATGGCGTGGAAAGCTCGTTCTGCATCAAACCCGTGGAGTCCTTTCATATATGCTTCAGCGATGATTTGCTCACTGCTTATGCCTACCATCGTTCCGGTTTCATAACCCATAAGATGCCATATTGGCAACGCACCTTGCTGATCAAATATTGCCAACATGGTATTCACAAAATCATTTACACGACCGGGATCGATCAATGTATATAAAGGATGAGCGGCACGATAGGTATCCCAAGTAGAAAATATCGAGTAATTTGTAAAATCGGGATGGGTATATACATGACCGTCTGCTCCCCGATAGTCGCCATTATGATCATTAAATAATGAAGGGTGCATTTGTGCATGGTATAAAGCCGTATAAAAAATTCGTTTATCGACTTCATTTTTTGTCTTAATGCTCATTTTTTCCAGTGCCTGGTTCCATTTATGATCCGCAGTGGCAACCACCGCATCAAAGTTCCAATCGGGAATTTCTGCCGAGATATTAGCCAATGCACCTGTTACACTTACCGGAGATATGCCCACTTTAAGTTGCAATTGCTCGGGTGCGGCCTGAAAACTAATCAGACCCTTAAGGGCTACTCCTTTTGCACGTTTACCGGCGAGCATCGTCTTATTATCATAAAGCGTAAAATGTTTGATGGGTAACGATGTTTTGATAGCAAAATATACACGTTGCTTCTTTGCCCAGCCAGCAGAAGCACGATAGCCCTTAAATGTATAGTCATCTACCTGTTCTATATAGGTATCTGTCGACTGATCGTTGATACCCTCCTTCAAATCAATGATCACATGTGCTTCTTTTCCGACAGGAAAGCGATATTGATGAAAACCAACCCGCTCAGAAGCCGTTAATTCGACATATACACCATTGGCTAATTGCACGGCATAATAACCGGGTTTAACAATTTCATCTTGATGAGAGAAAAGCGATGCATAGCCACTTCCGGGCACTTGCTCGTCACCTTTATCGGTTTTGACCGTACCCGTATAAGGCATAATCAAAATATCTGCAAGATCGCCTATCCCTGTACCGCTTAAATGTGTATGAGAAAAACCCCGTATTACACTATCTTGATAATTATAACCTGAACACCAATCCCATCCTTTATAAAAATTGTCGGGGCCGAGCTGCACACCGCCAAATGGAACATTGGCCCCTACAAAGACATGGCCATGCCCCCCAGAACCGATGAAAGGATCGACATACGTGGTGAGCTTTTGTGCGCTTACCGTCAGTACACTTCCCAACGTAATAACGAGAAAAAATTTAAACTTCATATATACTGTTTTGCTGTAATAAGTATCTACGGGGCAACTACCCTATCATTGATGGGTTGTAGGGTGATCCCAAACCAAGGGCTCTTCGCCCTGAACCATCTTTGCCCCATCACGGGTTAGCCGTAAATAAAAATCAGATGAACAGACTATGCCATCAGCATCTAAGGTGAGGAAATACTGATCAGAAGGTATCATGGAACTATTCTCCGCAGCTTTAGCAATCGCTGTACCTTCATCGTATTCATCAAACATGGCAATATAAGCCTGTGTAATTCCATTATTACGTATGTTAGCAAATTGCCGCCACATAAAATCGCCGTGTAAACGCGGGATCTGATTAGGAGGGTTACCCGGTTTCCAATTGGACCAAGCAAACCCCGGAAAAACGACCGGTTGAAAATCTTGACCATGAGCTGTACAATATGCTTCATCAGCCGCGAGCACTGTAGCATAGTTGTCTGCTCCATTTAAATCTGTAAAGGATCCTACCGACCAAGGGGTGATCATGTTAGCTTCATCAAAAGCGGGTAAATTAGCAGCATCATTCCGCCATCCACGAGCTGTACCTATGATAACATAACAACCTTGTTCCTGAAACCAATGAATAACATCCGTATAGCTTGTTACATTACCTGGTCTTCCCGAAACACCCATACCCCAGATACATACAACAGGTTTATCATTTTGCTGGGCATACATCGTCGAACTAGTATAAGTTGCAACCGTGTTGGTCCAATCTTCTTTTATCTCGGTTTGAAAATTATCCCAACCAGAGATATCATACATGACATAGAACTTTACACCGTACTTTTCTGCTGCTGTCCGTTCTTTTTCAAGCAACCCATTTTTAAAATTTTTATCTCTTGGATCTTTATTCAAGTAATTTCCAAATCGCTGTAAAGCAGCACCATGTATACCGTAATCTTTCATCCATTTAAAATGAACGTCTACCGTTTGCTCATCCCAAGAAGAAAATAATTTAGCTGGTTCGCCATTTCCCAAATGAGCATACCCTGTATTGTATAAGTGGTCGTATTCGCGTATATCAGGCCACAATTCGAAACTCTGGTTATTGGGAGCTGGTGGACCGGATGCCACCCAATGGCGCCATCCATTAAATGGCGAGCCATCACCGCTACAACCAAACCAACCTTGATAACCAACAATTACTTTGCCTACAACATCTCCTTCTGGAGAGGATTCGGGCATAGGATCTTCAGATTGTTCTTCAGGTTTCTCATCTGCAGGAAGTGTTTTGGTTTCACTTTTAGTACAAGCAAGCAGTAAAATCAGACCAGCATAAATCGCTCCTTGACAAAGCGTGTTCCATATGGTTGTTTTTCTTATTATTTTCATTCGAATGATTATTTTAAATGGTTACGATGCATGTAAGTTTCCTGCAATCAAACATTAAATTCACAATGATTAGATATAGGGCTATCTAAAAAGCCATACCATATGCAACATGGTGATCATTGACTTTTTAGACAGCCCATTTAGTAGTCTTTAAGGCTTTAAGGTACTGTTACCGTTTTAATGGTCGTATAGTTGTATTTTTTATACGAGTCGTTAACTCGAACCCCCACCCGTACCCAATAGGTTGTCGCATATTTCATTGGTGCTGTTGATGTGATCGTAATCGGCATGTTTTCTTTATCATTTGCAACAGATACAACGCCGCCTACAACAGTCCCATCAAAATTGTTATTTCCTACATATTGAGTAGTTGAGATAAATAACTGATAATCTAAGAGATTAGGCATGGCTTCACCTGCAGGTCCAGCATTCCTTGTAAATTTAAAGGTTGCCGTAACCTGACCGCCTGCCAATACGGTAGGCTCGTTCACCCATTCGACCTGTAGATAAGGGGTTACATGAAAGTCATGCTGGGTACTTCCATTAATCTCAATGGTCTCGCCTTGCACGGGATAAAAAGCACCTTCTACCGGTGTAACCAGATAAGTACCGGCGAACAGCTTATTGTTCACGTAACTGCCATCTTGTTTTAAATTGAGGTAAAATGGAATGGGCGTATCGCTCCAACTGGTTTCTTCCATACGGATACGTCCTGTGCCCTGCCCTTGCTCCAACTGTAAAGGCACATCATGGGCATCTATAACAGTGCCTTGTAGCACCGCATTGGGTGTTTCGTAGTTATCCTTTTCGCAGGAATACATCAGCGTAATTCCTAAGAAGAATAATATATGACAGATAATCGTCTTCATGAATTTCATTATTTCTAGATTAGCCTTAATATTGTTCATTTTGTTCCAGTTTGGGGTTAGCAGCAATTTCTCCGCCCGGAATGGCCTCATAATAATATTTGGTTGCAACGGTGAATCGTGCATTTCGTTCGTCAAAACGACCATCAAAAATGTATTTACCTCGCACATAATCAGGTGCTTCAGGAACCGCTCCTTTTGCAAACAAGAACGGATTTAATTTGCGCCATATACGTGCGTTTACTTCGAGATCGGCCGTCCTCCACCGGAGCATATCCCACCATAGTTTATGTTCAAAGGCCAATTCTTTTCGGCGTTCAATCCGAATAATTTGCAAGCCTCGGGTTGGTGCCAACACATACGAACCGACACCGGTACCTACCGCTAACGGTGCATCGGCCGATAACTCCGTCGACCCCGTTAACAGGGGTGCTCCTGCCCTTTCGCGAATTTGGTTTAAGCAATTAGCAGCATCCTCCTGCAACGCAACTCCATCAACTTGTGTCACTCCATGTTGGTAGAGTTCCAATGCAGCTTCAGCCCGATTCAAGAGTATCTCTGCATATCGTATTTCAATCCACGATTGGGTAGAACGATGCAATTGTGTTTCGGCTGCTGTAATTTTTGGGTCTAAATATTTACGGCCATGAAAACCCGTAACTGTAGCATTATTGGCTGATGTAGGGCCGTCTAACCCCGTTGGATTGATACTATAACCTGTAGACAATTCTATAGGTGTTTGGCTATTCCAGGTACCCGATTGTTTCACATGAGTAGCATAGAACGTATTGGCATTGTAAGAGGCGGTTAAACCTTCGCCAACAAATTTTTGGATCGGTGTTGCCGGGTCGACGCTTTCTTCAATGGTACCTCGACGTAAATCGGTATGCATACCCTTAAAAGGTTGTCCGGGTAATAAAACAGTACCTCGAAGTCGCGGCTCACAGTCTTCAAACAATTGTTCCACATCATCGTACACGACATAGGTGCCATCATCGTGGGTTGTTTTTAGTTGCCCTTTTTCATTTTTTGGCAACCCCTCGAATAGTTCAACAAAATCAAGTGTTGGATTAAAGCGGTCGCCATAAGTCGATGTCATGTGTGGAGGTGAGTACACCGCATCAAAACTGTGAAATGCATCGGGATAGAAATAACCTTTAACCAAGATGTTTTCCGGACTTTCTGCGTCTAAAAACAAGTCGGCAAAGTTATCGGCTGTCGCTATTTTATCTATTGCAGACCATTTCTTCTTGTACAACGTATATTTGCCTTCAATCATTTTAGCAGCTTGAAAGCTTTGGGTAAAATAATCGTTGGCTTTTTCTGCCGGAATACCATTAAGCATAACCCCATCTACCACATAAGGTTTCGCATAACGCGCAATAGAACCTGCAAATAACGCTACCCTCGATTTGAACGCTGCCGCAATATTTTTATTCGCCCGCCCTTGTTGTTCACTTTGCTCTCTCATATGCTCGATGGCATAATCGAGATCACCCAAAATAAAATCATACACTTCCTGCTCGCTGTTGCGTGGTACTTGCAGGGGTGCAATATTACCATCATTTAAGGCTTGTACTTGATCAATAATCGGCACTCCACCATAGCGTTTTGCTAAAGCGAAATAAGTAAATGCCCGTACAAAACGTGCCTCTGAAATCCAGCGATCAACTTTCTCCTGGGTTAGTGTGGCGGCATATGCTGGAAGCTGTTCAATCAAATAATTCGCATTGCGAATAACCTGATAGCCCGATTTCCAATAACCCCTAGCTGGATTCTGAAAACCATTGGTATTACGATTGGCATTTTCGCCCGTATTCAACATAGGCAACCAGATTTGATTCCAGGTATTGAACCCTTCATCTCCCTCGGTTGCACTATACTTAAAATCCTCTATGGGCATTCGGCTATAGAGAGCCGCCATATAAGCCAGCATACCTGCATCGGTAAAAACATCTTTGTCTTGTACGATATTGGTTGGTGGTACATCTAATTTATTACAAGCGCATACGGTGGTTAAAAACAGTATAAACGCCATATATCTGAATGATTTTCTCATGGTTGTAATCTATTTTAGCTTTAAAAAGTTACACTAGTACCGAAATTGATTGTTCGACTGAGCGGATACATATATCCATAGAGTTGAGAGGGATGTTCAGGGTCTAAGCCTTTTACACCGGTTATAGTAAATAGGTTATAGGCATTGGTATATACCCGGATGCTTTGTATACCTATTTTACTTAACCATGATGGAGGCAAGGAATAACCTAGCTCGGCACTTTTTAAGCGTAAGTAAGCTCCGTTTTGAATACTTCTTCGGGAGTTATCGTTCAAGGTACTACCCGTATAAGCATAATAACCAGCGATCCATTGTGTATTAGGATTATATGGATCAGCCTTCGGATCAACGGGATGCCATCGATCCATGAATACATTCAAGGCATTGCCATCCCAAGCCAAGGGCTCTTTAAGTTGCTCGCCATAAGAAACATAAGACATGCCACCACCTTGAAACAACAGGTTGAGATCAAATCCTTTATAATCTAATCCTAGGTTCAACCCAAAAGTAAGCAACGGATAATTTCGTCTATTATTAGCGTCGCTTGCATTGAGGGAGGTTGCGATGGGGTAACGATCCATTTCATCAAAAACGCCATCACCATTCCAATCTTCATAAATGTAGTCGCCCGGAAGGGTTGCCCTACCCGTGTAGACCGGATAATTTGCAATTTCTTCATAACTTTGATATTGTCCTACGTAACCAAAACCAAACCAGACATCGTTATAACGATAACTGTTATTATTTCGCCAATTATCATAGGAGCTACCTGCACGACCACGTTCTACATATAGATTTTTTGTACGGGTAAGGGAAATATTCCCGCTGATTTGATAGCCTAAATCATTTACCCGATTTCGGTGGCTGAGGGCCAATTCAATACCACTGGTTTCGTCGCTATTCAAATTTTCTTGCGGCATGGTACTTCCAAAAGTACCAGGTACAGTTACTAAGCGATTGGCTAATAAACCTTCGCGTTTACGTCTGAAAACATCTGCTGTAATTCCCAGCTTCCCATTCCAAAAATCAGCATCCAAACCTATGTTAGCCATTCTAGAAGTATACCAGGTAATATACATATTGGGTGAATTTCTGAACCCAACACCGTTTACAAAAGCTTCGTCAAACACATAACCACTCGGCAAGTTTTGTCCATCGCCGTGATAAGGATAATCATAGCCAGAAATGAACTGATAACTAGAAGCACTGTCGTCACCTAAAACGCCATAAGAGGCTCTTATTTTGAGGTTACCAATAAAAGAAAGATTCGCGTTGTTTTTAATGAACGGTTCTTCGGACAAGCGCCAGCCCAAAAAACCCGATGGAAAGAATCCCCATTGCTTGCCCACTGGAAACTTAGAGGAGCCATCGTATCGAAAGTTAAACTCGGCCAAATACTTCCCTTTAAAATCGTAGCTGAATTTTCCCACAAGACCTTTATTGGTATTCTTATTGATCCCATTCGCATCGCTGTTTGCTACCTGGTTCAGAGAAACACCGGCAAATAGATAGGGCAATGGGATTCCTAATTCTCTCGAGGCATTGAAATTGTCGCCTTCATAAGTACTCTCTTCATATAGGAGCAAACCTGACACATGATGCTTCTCTTCAAATTGCTTGGTATAATTTAAAGAAAATTGCATGAGCGTAGAGGGGTTGGTACTATAGGCCCTTCGAAGTTGATCGGGACCATTGTTCAAAAATGGTGCATAGGTGGCAGATGCCGCATTATAATCGTACACATTGAAAGATTTGCGATAATTGGTATTATCATTGAAACGTGTATCATACGAGAACATCCCTCTGGCTAGTAAGCCGTCGATATAAGGAACTTTATAATCGAGCGAGAATTGGCTTTGCAACCAATTATTTTTGTCTTTTATATATCCCGAGATCTCATCGTCTACATAGGCTCCCGGATGAAGATCCACCAATTTGTATAGGTAGTCTGGATCGTTATTAGCATAATACTGCTCATTGGGTTGTGCACGCCATAAAGTTTTGAAGATTTCCCAAGAGCCTTTGGTAGGATTGGATTTATCTTCTAATATTCCGCTGATTTTTAAGGAGGCGGTTATCCGATCCGTAATTTTGGCATTGATATTTGACCGTAGATTATACCGTTTGTAGTTTAGCGATTTACTTTTCCAATAACCTTCTTGATAAGCATAACCTAAATTGACAAAATAATCAATGGAATTATCTGGCGAGCTGCCACTCGCACTTAAATTATGCTGGTATTGCGGCGCTTGTTGCTGCATCACTAAATCATACCAATCGGTACTGACTTTCGTGCCATCCAGATAGGGAGCAAAGTCATCATCGTCGTAACTTAAAAATCCACCATTGACATTATGCATGGTCTTCTCGTTCATCAAAGTAAACCGATCAATGGCTCCTACTGGTTTGGGTAGTCCAATTGCTTGTTGAAAGCCATAATAACCTGAATAGGTAATTTTTGCACGACCAGGCTGTCCTTTCTTCGTGGTAATGAGTACTACACCATTTGCCGCTCGTACCCCGTAAACTGCGGCCGCCGCATCCTTTAGTACTGAAATACTTTCTATTTCATTGGGATCGATCCGAGAAATGGTTCCACGGGGTACACCATCTACTACAATCAACGGACTCCCAAAACCACGGATATCGAACAGATTCGAAAAATCACCAGGTTCTGATGTTGGTTGCACCACACGCAATCCAGGCACCTTACCGGTAAGCATGTTCTGTACATTTTGATTTTTGGTAGTAACGATTTCTTTATTAGAAACCGAGGCTACTGCACCCGTTAATGTGGCTTTTTTCTGTTCTCCATACCCCACTACAACGACTTCATCCATGCGTTGGATATCATCATCCAACGTTATGTTGATTAAGCGTTGGGTACCAATCAGCACTTCTTTTTCTGCAAAGCCCACATATTTAAATACGAGATATTGCTGTTCATTTTGAACTTGAAGTGTATAATGGCCTTTCTCATCTGTCTTAACGCCATTTCGAGTGCCCTTTACCAGTACGCTCACCCCGGGCATGGGATGACCGTCGCGGTCTGTTACGACTCCACTGACTTTCATTTCTTGTTGGGTAGATAAAGGAGGAGATACTGCCGCCTGAAGCACCGTTGGAAAAATCAACCAGCAGATACTGGCTAGGTAAAGAGAAAAATGAAGCTGCCTTATTTTTTTTGCAGCAAATAGATCATTGTGTTTCATCATACAATCAGGTTTAACATCATTGAATAATTGGATTAGTGGTTTATTAATATGATTTCAGCGTTTTACTAATCGCTAAAACATAGGCTAAATAAGCTTCTACTGCTTAACAGAAAGCTTAATAAAATCTTAACGTGAAAAAATCAGTTGATTTTTTTAATAAACCTTTCAGCTTAATTAAAAAGTGGGAGTAAGGAGTAATCGGATTATTGGAGAATTTCTTGAAATGACCGATCAAACTCTTCACCATAGATAGCCGCGTAATCTTTGCGGAAATGTTCAAAGCTAGTCTTTGCCAAAGAGTGCTTCCCTAATGAAACAAGTGCTTTACATTTCATGACCATGGCCTCTTCATTAACGGCGTCAAAATAGCATATGTTATTGGCCATGTGAATCAATGTTTCAGGGTCTTCTGAAGCGTCCAGCGTCATTGCAAATTGCAAATAGGTATCTATAATTTCATTGGATGTTTCTGACTTAAAGATATCCAGCCAATCATATTCTATATTGGTTAGGAAACCACCGCGTTGGGTAATTTTCCCCAACGCAACAATATCCGCCTTATTGATACTGCGTTTTTGTTTAATGATTTTAAGGTATTCATAAAAATCAATGTAAAGCAGCGCATCATTAAAATTAAATTTCCAATAACCTGTCTCCCTGGATATCTGACCACCATCTAGCTTTTCTAAAATGGATTTTAACTTGGCAATATTGACCGATCGGTTGTTTCTAGCACTTTCTGCAGACTTATCAAACCAGAGTAATTCGGTTAATTTTTCAGTACTAACCCCCCGCTCCCAAAGCAAAGTATAAAGTAATATAACCAAAAAGAGTTCTTTGATTAGTGGTGTAAAATGCTTCGTAATATCATTCCCTTCGGCATCAAAAAGCTGAAAATCGCCAAAAAGCAAGATACTGTTCTTTATCTTGTCGATCGGTATTTTCTGCTCTTTCGACGGTGCGGATAATAGTGGTTCCGCTTCAGTGGGTTGGCTGGCCATGGCTTGTTCTAGCGGATGCTTTTTTATTCTTTGCCGTTTACGCCCCTTGTAATACCAACATCCAAGCCCTACTAAGAGCAGTGCACTCATTACCAGGTACCACAACTGATTAGCCGACTCTTTATTGGATGGTAATAACTGAGCAACTGTTTTAGGAGGTGCTAATAAGGTATAGATATTGACTTGACTCTTATCAGTTTGCAGGTTAAACAACATCGTTACGGCTACAAACACCTTGCTGGTAGGACAGTAATATAAATCTGCGAAGGAGTTAATATCATGAAATGTGTAAGGAATTTCACTCCCCACCAATTCGTATTGTGCCGTATCTAAAGCCCCTCTAATGAGTTGCAAATGTGAATTATATCGATGATTAGGAAACGAAAGCGCATAGAAAAGTCGTTTTGATTCATCAATAACCATGGAGTTTGCGAAGGCGAAATCCTCATTTTTTGGAGTAAAGTGATACAGCGTTTTAAATCGATTATTCTTCGCATCGTAAACACTCAAATCGTAAATATTCTTTGGATTTAAGATTTGCTTCCCAGTACTGCTGCCATACCCTCCTAAAATATAAATTCCCCGCGTGCTGGTGCCCAAAGCGGCTAGATAGCGTGGTATATAGGGTTCATCAAGTAGAAACTTTTCCCATGTTTTTTCTTGGAAACGATAGCGATAACCCATCCGATGGTAAGCAAAATGCCCGTATCCACCTATTACATAAAGCGCGTTTTCATTTGCTTGATAAAATTTGTTGGGATGCCAATAATTAGTTACCGTATCTGGACCACTATAATTTTGGCTCCATTGTTTTTCATTGAAGTCAAATGCAGTCACTAATTTTTCGTCCAAATAAAAATTTAACAACCGATTATGTAAGGTATCAAATAGTGATTGGTTGCCTGGCAATAAATGGAGTGGTTTCCCCTCATACGGTATATAACTTAGTTTACGCAGCGGGACATCGTATACACCCAATGAGTCTTTGGATACTA
>Ga0182744_1001277_pt1 | contig 22171 bp, 13 predicted proteins | sample eDN3rd30CKraftMG_FD_128525 | JGI IMG/M metagenome (GOLD analysis project Ga0182744, IMG submission 128525) | Enriched Miracle-Growth compost microbial communities from Emeryville, California, USA - eDNA 3rd pass 30_C Kraft MG (version 2) (version 2) ...
CCGTAGGACGTTCCACACCCACCAGACCGGCCGGATTGGCCGTCAGACTGTAAATCCCCTCGAGGGCAGTACCCGTAGAACCCATGGCTTGGTAGTTTGGGCCGATGTAGGTTTGGGCGAGGCTTTCACAGGAGATTAGGAGGAGTAAAAGACACCTTCCAATCATGAAGGTGAAGATAGGATAAAAAAGTAAAAATGGAAAAATAAAAAGTAAAAAAGCGCGCATCCAATCGGGTCGATTGGATACGCGCTGTTACCATGTATAACGGACTTTTACACTAATACCCTGTGTTCTGCGTCCACTGTTGGTCGATGTTCAAGTCAATCTGGTCCTGTGGTACCGGCCACAAAACATGATAGTCTTGAATATTCAATCCCGGATTCAACGGATTGTTGTTGTATTTGCGCACCCGCTCAATCAGTTTACCGGTACGCCGGAGTACAAAATGGCGACAATCCTCCCCATAAAGCTCCCTTGCCCGTTCATCAAGCAGGTAATCGATGTCAATTTCACCAGTTTCTGCGGGCTTTGCATGGGACCGGGCGCGGACGCTATTTATATCGGCTTTCGCCAAATCCAATTCGCCGAGCCCGATGTATGCCTCAGCACGGAATAAGTAGGTCTCCGCCAGCCGCATCGCATATAAATCCTTATACGAAGCACCGTTTCCTGACGTGGCCTCGTTATCGAGCACGTTCATTGGGTCTGCAAATTTCAGAAAATACGGATAGATGTATTGACAGGTGTCCCGGATGGGATCCCTGCCTGCTGAGGAAGGATATTTGGAAAAATCTATCTTCTGACCGTCATATGCCGATCCGGGGCTATCGTAGTAAAAATCCCGCTTGATCATATGTTTCGCATTCCGGATATCGTTGTTCCAATTGCCTTCCCAAAGTGTATAGGCGCTGAGATTTGTGGGGCGTATCCAGGAAACACCCCGGCCGAGGGAATCGGAATAGCCCGTATAGGCCCCGTTTACCAATTCACCCCGGAAAGCCGGCTTTCCATCGGGTGTATTTCCCATGCGGAAATATGCCGGACCGAAAGCCCGGGTCCATCGGTTGTTGGAACCGCCGATCACCGTAGATGGCTCAAATTGAATGACCCAGATGCCCTCCTTATTCTCCTTGAGATTCTGATTGCCATAGGCAAATAAATCCGAATACGCATCGCCGGATCCAAATACGTCCGGGTTGGAACCGAACCGTTCCGTCATCAGCTGGTATCCGAAGTCGTCGATTACATGCGTAGCCGCCTGTACCGCCTCATTGTATTTGTGCTGCATCAGATATACTTCGGTAAGCAAGTGATAAGCTGCCCCCTTTGTGATCCGGCCGGGTGCCTCTTCCGAACCCGGGTTGGGAAGGTTTCCGATGGCGAAAGTAAGGTCTTCCTCCATTAATTGATAAGCCATCGTGGTAGGATCCCGCACGAAATCGGTTTTTGCAAAGTCGATCGTTTCTGTTACCACCGGCACGTCGCCGAAGAAAGATACTAGATGCCGGTAGGCATACGCACGGAAAAACAATGCTTCGGCAATCAAGGCATTCCTTTCTTCCGGCGTAAATAACGATTCATCTGCCGTGTTAATACCTTCCACCAACAAATTAACCTGTTGGACTAGTTTATACGGGCGGTCCCAGTATTCCTTTACGTATTCGGAGGAAGGTGTGAGGTAATTCACGTAATTGCAAAGGAACCGGGTACTGTTGGGGTCTTCACCGTGAAAAGCGATATCCGTACCCAACCCCTTGTATATGGCACCCACATCCTGAAGTTCTTCTCCAAAATACCAGTCGTTCCGTACGCGGAAATGGAGACCGGTAATCCCTTGGCTGATTCCTTCTTTGGTATTATACGCATTTTGAGGCGCCAAGAAATCCTTCGGCACTTCTTCGAGAAAGTCCAAGTCATTGCAGGCAGAAAAAACTGCTATTGAGGTCAACAGGCATACAGCCCATCTCTTCGTCATAAATTTTATCTTCATCGTTCTCATGAGTTTCATATATTCGTATGCTGTCCATTATAAAGTCAATCTCAACCCGAGGGAGACATTCCGCATCGCCGGATAGTTGGCATTTGCAGACGCAATTTCCGGATCCCATCCCGACCACTTGGTCCATGTATAGATGTTCTTTCCGGAAAGAAATACCTGTAGGTTACTGATTTTTCCCATACGGGCCAAGAGGTTGTTACCGAATGTATACGTCAGCGATATATCTTGTATCCGCACAAAACTGCGGCTTTCCAGAATCCGGCTTGTTATAGCCGCCGAATTGTATACACCCGTAGCGTTGTCGACACCGTTATCCGGCGTCCAATACGGCCGTACGGCAGACTGATTCATACGCAGTACATCATCCGACCGGCTGTTGACGTTTACAACGGTGTAGTTATCACGCAGATAATACCCGTTTCCACCCTGTATGGAGTTAAGCAGCACATAGAGCGACAGGTTTTTCCAGGTAAGGGTATTTCCAACGCTGAAACGGAAATTCGGATCTTCATAGCCGACAATCTTCCGATCGTTCTGTGGATCAATGCGGTTATCTCCGTTCAGGTCAGCGTATTTATATTGTCCCGGATACCAACCGGTATATGTCCGTCCGGCATACAGATCGTCTTCCATCCATAATCCCCCCAGCATTTCATAGTCGTACAAGGCGGAAATCGGCTTTCCTACAAACCATTCGTTCCCCACATCAAAATCATTTGCGCCACCGTACAGTTTGGCGATTTTATTCCGGTTGATGGAGAATACAACATTGGTCTTCCAATTCAGGTTTGTATTACGGATGTTTTCAGAAGTCAGCTCGATATCTAATCCTTTGTTATCAAGCGCTCCGATATTCGACCAAATGTCCGGATAGCCCGCGGCACCGGGCAGCTTGCGTCTGACCAACACATCGGAAGTCTTGGCCAAATATCCGTCGACGGAACCTGAAAGGCGATTATTCCAGAATCCAAAATCAACCCCTAAGTTTACCGATGAGGTCTTTTCCCATCGCAACGATGGGTTACCGATGGTATTGGGATACAACGAAATAGCGGTATTTCCATCATACACATAATAGTTGGTACCCATTTGGGCAAAACTGCTGTAACGACCGATACCCTGATTGCCGTTTTGGCCGTATGAAAGACGCAACTTGGTATAAATCGACGATCCTTCTTTCCAGAAAGGTTCTTCCGAAACAACCCAGCCAAGGGATACCGAGGGAAGCGTAACGAATTTGGAATCCGGTCCAAATCCGGAAAAACCATCTCGCCGTACCGTACCGGTGATCATGTATCGCCTTTTATACTGGTAGTTCAGGCGGGCCATGTAAGATACCCCCTGTTCCTGCCAAGCCTTTTTCGGATCGTTACTTCCTGGTTCCACAACCGTTACTACCGTTCCCATATTGAGATTATTGAAACCCAGGAGCGGATTTTCAAAGCCCTCTACACGCAGAATATAGGATTGACCAAAGTATTTCTCCCGGCTGTAAAGCAAGGTGCCATTGATGTCGTGATCGCCGAAAGTCCGGTTATAGGAAAGGATGTTATTGAAAATCCATTGGCGGGTTTCCTCAGGACGGCGTTCCGCCCGTCCGTTGTTGGTATTTCCGTTTTCAATGGACACCGGCCAAAATGTATTGTTTTTCCGGTAATTGAACGTGTTTGAAAAATTGAAATCATACGTTAAACCTGCTACATAGGGGATTTCAACTTTTGCATTTGCAACGAAAAATAGATTATTCCGGATATCCTCGTTGGTCGCTTTCGTCTGACCCAATGGATGGGGCATATACCCCTCATTGGTCAAGAACGTTACGTAGTCATCCGGCGAAGCCAGATCATTATTGGCGAGCGGACTGGCCACACGGGCATCTTCCAGGCTCGCATTCACACCCGAATAGTCGCGGTACGAATAATTCACATTCAATCCCAGGGAAAGCCAGTCGGTCAGCTTACCATCAACTTTCGAATTGAACGTATATCGGTCAAACTGATCGTTTTTCAGGATTCCCTCCTCCCGGGCGATGGATCCCGACGCGTAGTAGTTGACCCGCTCGGATGCCCCCGAAAAGCTGGCATCGTAGTTCGCGATGGACGCTCGGTCTCTCAAAACCTGGTCTACCCAGTTGATCTCATTTCCCGCCAGGTAATTTTGCCGTTCCTCTTCGGTACGCAGACGGGCCGCCACGGTTTCTCTGTTGGTTACGTCAGGGCGAGCCGGCCTACCGGTATCGCTTGTCGGGTTAGTCCGGTACCAGTTATACAATTCCTGCTGATAGAAGTAATCCACAAGCCGGACCGCGTATTGTTCGGCATTCATCACCTTCATCGGATTGTTCGTCATGCCTTGATATCCGTAATTGGCATTGAAGCTGATCCGCGGTGCGCCGGTTTTCCCCTTCTTTGTCGTGATAATGATGACACCGTTTGCAGAACGCGATCCGTATACAGCGGCCGCGCTTGCATCACGGAGGATGTCGATGTATTCAACGTCATTGACATTGATATCAGAAAGTGATCCGTTGAAAATGATACCATCCAACACAATGAGTGGATTATCGTTCGCCGAAAGCGACGTCTTTCCCCGTATGGACAGCGATGCCTCGCCACCTGCTAAACCGTTTTGTTGGATGTTGACACCGGCAGATGCACCGGATAATGCCTGCGTAAGATTGACATTGGGCACCGGCTTGTCTTCCAACGCAACGCGTGTCACCGATCCCGTCAAATCGCTCTTTTTCATCGTGCCATAACCCACCACAATGATTTCATCCAGATTTTGGACGTCCGGTTGGAGGACAACCTCGAGGGGCAATTGGGCACCGGTTAACCCGATTTCCGCATTTTGATACCCTACCGACGAAAACACCAAGGTGGCGCCCGAAGTACTCACCGAGATGCTGAACCTGCCGAGCGAGTCAGTTGTTACCTGTGTCAACGTTCCTTTTTGTATCACCGTTACACCAGCCAGCGGCCCCGCGAGGGAGTCGCGAACGGTACCCGTGATTGTTGATCCCTGCTGTGCACGGCCGGAAAATCCAATGAGGATTCCTGCCAGCAGAAAAACAAACGCCACCCTGCTTCGCAAAGGTGGCAAACAGATGCTTCTTTTTATTCTCATCATATCATAAATTAATTAAGTTTATAAAATCCCACGAACTTCTCCTTCGATCAAGCCGATGGTGTTTCGTTCCATTCCTATAAACACGGTACACCTTGGAGAAATGGTCTCTCCTCGGTGGTTAAAATTGGTTTTTTGAGGTCACTGACCTCCTTTTGGTTTGCTTCGGTAACGAGCGTTTGTGTGTTTGTTTGTGTGTTTGGTAAAAGGAACCGCTTTCACAGCGGCTCCTTGGTGGTCTTACCGTTAAACTTGGTAGTATTGCTCCCACCCCTTGCGCGGCGGCGGACCTACCAGCAGTTCATTGGCTATTTTGTTGTTGGTAATTATTTTTTTCTTCCGGTCAAACTCCAGTTTTGTCTTCAGTTTCTGAGATAGGACGCCGAGGCAAAATACCTGACTAAGCGGTCCGGAAATCTCAAAACGCGACCGCGTCTCTTCCTCTCCTTTGCACGCTTTCAGGAAATTGGCAAAGTGGTTAGACGGGCTTTCCGGTACTTCCGGCAATCGAGAAGCCATTTCCTTCGCTTTTTCTTCCGGGATAATGGAAAGTGTGCTCCCATGCGACCCGCCCTTGAATGTTAGCTCCTTGCTGTAAATGATTTTACCGGGATTCAGTTTCACCGGTTCCAAGTCGCCCGTGCTTGGCGGCGGAATGTTGGGATCCAATCCGGATACACCATATCCTTCGGGGATTGGCGGTAGATTGTCCAACCCGTCATACCAGGTAATATCCAATGCTGGCATGCGCTTACGCTCAGGAAAACGGAATACAATCGTTGAGGACATCGGATAAAAGAAATCATTGTGACCCGTCGCTTTTGTACATTCTACTTCATAGGGAAGTCCCAGATCCAAGAATTGATGCGCGGTATCGATGATGTGCGCTCCCCAGTCGCCCAAGGCTCCCATCCCGAAATCATACCAACAACGCCATTGGCCATTGATGTAGTCGTGGTTATAGTCGTGTTGCTTGGCGACAGCGGAATGCCACAAATCCCAATCCAATGTATCCGGGATTGACTCGGCAGGCGGAAACGACTTAATATTCGGATCCCAGCCATGCCAACGGCGCGGTGAATTCATATGTGCCGTGATCGCGGTGACATCCTTGATGATGCCCGCTTCTACCCAAGTTTTAAACTGGAAATAATTGGCCTCCGAATGCCCCTGGTTGCCCATCTGCGTGACCACCTTTTTATATTTTCTGGCGGCTTTCATCAGCAGTTCGGATTCCTGGAATGTGCGGCTCAATGGTTTCTCTACATACACGTGTATGCCGAGTCCCATGGCGTGCATTGCAATGGGGAAATGCGAAAAATCAGGCACACCGATGGATACGGCGTCTATCTGATTGCCCATTTTATCAAATAGTTGCCGGAAGTCCTGAAACCGCGGCACATCGGGGAACTTCTTTAAAATATCCACCGTATGGGGTGCCCCCATATCCACATCGCAAAGCGCAACGATATTGCATAAACCTGTGTTATACAAATCATTAATGATCTGTGCTCCCCGGTTTCCAATCCCGATACAAGCAAGGTTAACCCGTTCATTCGCCGCCGCCAATTTGGGCCGGGCGGATAATAAACCGGGGGAAACGGCTGCCACCGCCGAAGCCAGCATCGCCTGTTTGATAAATATTCGCCTTGAATATGAATTTTTGTCCATTTATAATTGATTTTGAAATACTTTTTAAGGCAATTACTAAAAAAGTTTCTATTACGACAATGAGTCAACAACTCCCTGAAAATACCCCTTGCACTCGGCCAATCCAGCTAACGGATCGGTCATGTCCTTCTCAAACTCCAGGCTGCATTTCCCTTGGTAACCTATCTTCTGCAATGTCTTGACGAATCGGGGAATGTCGATCACTCCCCGTCCCAATTCGCAGGTTTTACCGTCTTTTGTCGCTGCCGTGACGTTCTTGAAGTGGATATCAAATATCCGATGTTGGTAACGTTCCAGGTCTTTGATGGAATCCTGGCCATCCCGCGTGTTATGCCCCATATCGAAACACAACCCCATACGCTCGTCCAGATTTTTCACCGCTTCAAATACCGTTGTTGCATTTGGATACAACTTGTCCTCCGGACCGTGGTTATGGATGGCGTACCGAATATCATACTCTTTAACTTTTTCGGAGATGTAAGGTAAATTATCCTGTGAGGGAATACCTACCATCAGCTTTACGCCTACCCGTTTTGCATATTCAAATCCCTTATCGATTTCCTCCTTGGATTTTGTCATGTAAATCGGTCCGACGCCATATCCTGTTACGCCTGAATCGGCCAGCTTTTTATGGAATGCCGCAATTTCAGCATCGGTACTGGTAAGCGGTAAATGAAAATCCTTGATACATAGGTAACGGACTTCCATGCGCTTCATCATGGCCAGCGCGTCATCCAGTCCGAATTTAACAAAACTATACCCGGCGATCGCAAGGTCAAACTTGAAACCCTTGGCCGAGTTGGTACGCGCCTCGTTCTCCGGCTGTGCCGATGCGAACGCACGGCCGGCTAACCCCGCCGCCGCAATTCCTAACAATCCTTTCTGAACAAACTTCCTTCTTGTTTCCATCTAATATGAATTTATTTTGAATATATTTGGTTAAACGTTATTCCTCGTTTCGCAATGCGCCAAGCGAATTTCCCTGGCCTCTTGCCTTTTTCTCCACGCAAAGCAGCTTTTTCCTTATCTTAGCCCAATGGATCACAAGCGAGCCACGATCAAGGATATTGCTTCGGCACTTAAACTGTCTCCTTCTACCGTTTCCAAAGCCCTGCGGGACCACCCTAATATCGGCATAGTCACCCGGGAGCGGGTGAAAAAACTGGCCAAAGAGCTTCATTACGTTCCCAATCAAACCGCGATCCGATTCAAACAACAGAAATCGTTCACACTTGGGATTGTCATTCCCAACATGCTCGACCATTTCTATGTAGCCGCCGTGGAGGGTTTTGAGAAATTCGCTTACGACCATGGCTACCATGTGCTCATTGGCCAAAGCCACGAAAGCCTCCAACGGGAAAAAGAGTTGCTGCTCACCATGCAAAGTAACCGTGTAGACGGTTTGGTGATCGCTATCTCCCGGGAGACTGCCGACACTACGCACATCAGTGAGTTTGTCTACTCGGGTATCCCTGTTGTTTACTTCATACGCAAACCCATCAACGAAGAACTTCACTGCGTTTGCAGCGATGTATACACAGGTGCTGTCGATGCGATAAGCTACTTTGCATCCCGCGGTCATCAACGCATCGGCTTTATCAATGCTTCGTCCTATTGGACCACCAGTCGGGACCGCTTCCTTGGCTATCGCGACGGCCTCATTCAACATGGTATCCCTTTTGACAAATCTCTTGTTCAGGAAAGTGATTTCAGCCAAGAAAGCAACCAACAAGCGATACGCCGCTTAATGCAACTCGAAGCTCCACCTACCGCCGTCCTGGCTTTTAAAGATCAGGTTATGCTCGATGCATTGAACTGCCTGCGTCTGGAATTCAACATCCTGGCCAACAACGTCGAACTCATCGGCTACGGCGCGAACCCGATGATCCAGTACCTGGAACGACCTCCACTTGCCTCTCTCAAAGAACAACCCTACGAAATCGGGCAAAAATCAGGCTTATTACTTTTAGACCTGGTTAACCATCCGCGCACAGAATATGAGCCCCAACTGATTAAACTTCCCTGTAAACTAAGCATATTCAGCATGCATCAACAAAGATAGTGAAAGACATCTCCAATTTGCCCGTTCAAACGCCAAACACACCCTCTACCCGATGTGTAAATTTAAAAAAGCGTTCTGGTTAACCTTTTCAAACGGTGTACTGGATTTCCGACCGTCAACTATCTGCTTTCGGCTTTCGGATTTCAGCTATCAACTAGTAACCCACGTTATGTCCGTGTAATGGTTTCTTCTAAATTGTACAATCCGTGGATTACCGCCATCAAAGCTGCCTGTCGGGCTACGTTCCCTGTCTTTTTGTGGGGTGCTTCACCCACATCGACAAACGCGGCTGCATCGGCCGGCGATTCCCGGTAACGTTGCAGTTCATCCGCATAGTAGGATTCCAGCAACGTCAGCTCCTTTTCACCGGCATCCCGGCTCAGGATACGCCGGAATGCATGCATGATGAGATCCCGTGCCGCTGCGTCCGGCGCCGTCTGCAGCAGCTGTCCGGCCAGTACACGAGATGCTTCCAGGATCACCGGATCGTTCAGCATCACCAGTGCCTGCAGCGGCGTGTTGGTGCGCTGGCGGGTTACCTCGCACATGTCCCGGTTGCTGGCATCAAAAATCAGCATGTTGGGCGGCGGCACCGTCAGTTTGATGAACACATACATCCCACGCCGGTAAAGGTCGGTGCCGTGGTCCTGCACATAGTTGGCCAACGTGCCTCTGCCCGAACTGGTAACCTCCCATATCCCGTCCGGCTGGTAGGGCTTGATACTCGGTCCGCCGATCTCCCGGTTGAGCAGCCCGCTGCTTGCCAATGCCAGGTCCCGTATGAATTCCGCCGGCAACCGGATCCGCTTCGCCCGTGACAGATAGACGTTTTCCGGATCCTCCGCCAGGTGCTTCTTGGTGACACGGGACGATTGCCGGTAGGTCGCACTCAGCACCAGCTGTCTGATCAGCCGCTTCACGTCCCACCCGCTGTCACGGAAATCCGCCGCCAGCCAGTCCAGCAGTTCCGGGTGACTGGGCAGTTCGCCCTGGTTGCCGAAATCCGCCACGGTACCCACCAGGCCACGGCCAAAGACCATCGCCCATAGCTGGTTGACAAACACCCTTGCCGTCAGCGGATTCTCTTTGCTGAAGGCCCAGGCAGCCAGCCCGAGCCGGTTGGGTGCATACCGGGTGCTGTCAAATGCCAGGATGGATTCGGGTGTACCGGGATATACCCGTTCCGTGGGCGCATCATACACACCCCGGTCCAAAACAAAAGTGGGCCGCACTTCGTCCCGTTCGCCCATGACCGAGACCGAAACCGCCGACGTGTCGCCGGCTTTGTTGATGAACTGCAGCATGCTGTCCACGTCCGCCTGGGTGATGGTGAGCCTGGGGGTCTTGGAGGGCCCTGAATTTACGAGGCCCTCCAGTCCTTTTTCCCTGGAGTTATTGAAAAAAGCATACAGCTGAAAGTAATTCTTCTGTGTAAAAGGGTCATACTTGTGGTCGTGGCACTGGGCGCATTCCATCGTGATGCCCAGGATACCCTTGCTGAACGTATTGGTTTTGTCCAACGCGTAGGCCACCCGGTACTCTTCCTCAATGACACCACCCTCTTCCGTAATCTTATGGTTCCGGTTAAATGCAGAAGCCAGGATCTGCTCTTTCGTCGCGTCGGGCAGCATATCCCCCGCCAGCTGCCAGGTCACGAAACGGTCGTAGGGCATGTTTTCATTAAACGCATGGATCACCCAGTCGCGCCACGGCCACTGTGTGCGTATGTCGTCGTCCTGGTAACCGTAGGAGTCCGCATAGCGCGCCACATCCAGCCAGTGCATGGCCATCCGCTCACCGTAGGCCTGCGATGCAAGCAGTTCATCAACCACCTTTTCATAGGCCCCCGGCGAGTCATCGGCCAGAAAGCGCTGAAGCTGCTCCTCCGTGGGTGGAAGGCCGCTTAAATCCAGGTACACCCGGCGCAGCAGATGGGATTTGTCGGCTTCCGGATTGGGTTGGAGTCCCATCATCTCCATCCTGGCCAGCACGAAATGATCGATTTCGTTGGTGGTCCACCCGGCATCATCCACCTCGGGGATTCCGGTCTTTTCCGGTGGCACAAATGCCCAGTGGGGTTTGTATTCCGCACCCTGCTTAATCCACCGCTCGATGAGCCTCACTTCGTAGTCTGTCAGCGCCAGGTTGGACGATACCGGCGGCATCTTAACCGACTCATCGCTGCTGGTGATGCGGCGGTATGCTTCGCTTTGGTCCGGATGGCCGGGAACGATCGCATGCATCCCCGCCGTTTCCACCAATGCCTTGTACGCCCCTTCTTCCGTATCGAGCCGCAGATCCGCCTCGCGCGCATTCTTATCCGGCCCGTGGCAGGCAAAACATTTGTCGGACAGCACCGGACGGATGTGGAAATTGTAGTCAACGACAGCGGGTAACTGCATGGACCCACCTAATCCGGTGGTTCCGCGTCCAACGAAAAAATAGCCAGAAAGTACCGCAACAAACACCGCAATTGCGATGCCCACTAACCACTTTGATGAAAGATGAAGTCTCATAATTGATTTAACGCCGGTATTTCATTCAAATTTATGTAAAATTGATTTTACGTCCAAGTCTAATCGTCTTCAATTTCGATGTCCCCCACTCGTCAATTGCCTTTAACCATTTTTACTCCTCCCTTTCATCACCCACCAATATGTTACAAATGTACAGACAAACAGACAATCATCCAACTTATCCTGAGCAGTAAGTTGTTATTCATCATAATTGGAAATTTTTACGATAGCAAAAAAAATTAATAGTGTGCCGAAAGCATCGTGTACTGTCCTTTAATCAGTGCTACATCCGCATCCATCGTTTCCCCGATCGGCACATTAAGCTCTTCCAAGGCGGTTTTATACAAGGTATTATGTACAGATCCGGCAACTAAATAAACCGGTACACTAGAAGATATGTCTTTTAACTCAGAACCAATCAACAGCCCACTCAAAAAATGAAAATTCTCCGTCTTTGAAACATTTTTAAGCAGTTGATTCGTCCTCACGCGAAAGGCTGCGTGCAGCAATCCGGAGGCTCGCGCCGCGCTAACTCCCTCGCGAAAACGCTCCTGATTGGCCGGTTCATCGAGATCAGCTTCTTCCACAGACGCTGAAAGAACACTATGTGTCGAAAGCAACTTAAAAAATTCGCCCGTCATATGGGTGTTAAAAGCGATTATCTCTTGTTGCTTCACGATCGCGTGTTTGGAGTGGGTACCGGGTAGTATAATCAGTTGCTCTGCACCGTCGTCTGCCAGCATCGAGGCACAACCGACGATCTTGGTCTCTTCTCCACGCATGACATCGGTAGCTGTCTGTACACCGGAAATGACTAAAATGGGGTTTACCTCTCCATCAGACTCGAACTTCTCCACCATCAAATCCCTGCCATCCAAATGAACCGGCAGCTTTTGATAGGGAAGTTCCTTCATTCCGATGGATGAAGAAGCCATTCCCGAAAGAATCACCGGAACTCCGGTCAGCGACCGGTTGGAATGTTGACTCAATTCAGCGATCCGCTCCTTCAATATGGATGCATAAAATGCTTGCCGTTCCCGCGACCCGCCTTGATCTATCCAGCGATTGTACGTTTCGGCGATACCTTGTCCCCGTGTTGTTTCGATAAGGACGCAAAGGTCACTTGTCCGAACCAGCCGAAGCCGGAAGGCCGTTGTTCCCCAATCGCAACTTAGAAACACTTCCATTGCCTACCATTCCGCTACGCTGCCATCTTCATGACGCCAAACGGGATTCTGCCATTGGTGTCCCACCGCCGCCATGTTCCGCACATGCGCTTCATCGATGGTGATACCCAGTCCCGGACCTTCCGGGATATTTACGTACCCATCCTGGTATTGGAAAACCGATTTATCTTCCAGGTAATCCAGCAGGTCGCTTCCCTGATTATAATGAATGCCTAAGCTCTGCTCCTGAATAAATGCATTGTGACAAGTCGCATCCACCTGCAAGCAGGCTGCCAGCGCAATGGGCCCTAACGGGCAATGTGGTGCCGCAGCCACATCAAAGGCTTCTGCCATGGAAATGATTTTTTTGCATTCGGTGATTCCCCCCGCGTGCGATAGGTCGGGTTGGATGATATCCGCATACCCCGCATTCAGCAAGGTCTTGAATTGCCATTTCGAAAACATGCGTTCACCCGTGGCGATGGGAATGGACACGTGATTGGCAATTTCCCGCAGGTCCTCATTATTTTCCGGCAATACCGGTTCTTCGATAAACATGGGTCGATAGGCTTCCAGTTCTTTCGCCAATAGTTTTGCCATGGGTTTATGTACCCGTCCATGAAAATCGATCCCCACCCCAAAATCAGGCCCCACGGCATCGCGTATCGCCGCAATCCGGCTTACCGCTTCATCGATTTTGGCATAGCTATCTACATACTGCATTTCTTCCGTCGCATTCATCTTAACCGCCAAAAATCCACTATCAGCCATTTGCTTTGCCGCCATGCCAACATCGGCCGGGCGGTCGCCGCCAATCCAGGAATATACCTTCATCTTATCCCGTGCTTTGCCACCGATCAACTGATGGATAGGAGCGCCGTAGTATTTCCCTTTGATATCCCACAACGCTTGGTCTATACCTGCGATCGCACTCATCAGAATGGGGCCGCCCCGATAAAAACCCGCCCGATACATGACGTTCCAATGATCTTCGATGGGCAAGGGATCCTTCCCGATCAGGTAGGTCATTAATTCATCGACTGCTACCTTCACGGTTGCTGCCTTTCCTTCAATCACCGGTTCACCCCACCCCACCAAGCCGTCATCTGTCTCAATTTTCAGAAACAGCCACCGCGGAGGCACGAGAAATAATTCATAGGATTTGATTCTCATGGTAAATGATTTATCATCGATCCGCAATTGCGGCAACAAATTGCCGCGCTTTTTCAGTAATGGCTGCCAGGGATTGGGCGGTGATGGGTTGCTTGGCATTGACCAATGCACTCCCGATACCGAATCCCACAGCACCTGCATCTTGGTAATCGTTAATATTCTGAGGAGTAATCCCTCCTGTAGGCAACAGCGGGATTTGCGGCAGTGGGCCGGCAAGCTCCCGTATATAACCCGGTGAGGTAGCAGGAAATACCTTAATGAGATCGGCTCCCCATTTAAAAGCCGTATAAATTTCCGTCGGCGTATAGGCTCCGGGAATACTCACCGCGCCGAGATCTTTGGTTACCTGAATGACGTCGCGTTCCACAATCGGCGAAAGCACAAACCTCGCTCCCGCGGCAACTGCTGCCGCTGCCATCTTCGTATCGAGCACCGTTCCCGCTCCAACCACCAACCGATCGCCAAATGTTTCGGTTACCTTCCGGATAGCATCCAATGGTTCCTCAGAATTCATCGTAATTTCTAATACGCGGATACCCCCTGCATACAAAGCCTGGGCAACTTCCAACACATGTTTCGGCGGAAGACCTCGGATAATCGCAATGATCCTGTTGTCAGTAATTTCGGATAATGTAGCCATATATCGGTAAAAGTAATCAATCTTTGCCAAACAACTTATGTAACTCGCTTTGTACAAATGGCTCCGCCCGATCGCCGAACCGGGATCGGATCGCACCCAAGTCTTCCGGCAGCACTTCATCACCGACATTATTACCCCAAGCGTTACGAATATAACTTAATAGTTCGGCCAATTCGGCATCTCCGATTGCTGGATTATGCGCTATCCCGGGCATTTCGCCACTTACTTCCGGCGTTTTATAGGTATGACCGGCAACGTCAACAGGTCCAGTTAAACCGTATAACACCAGTGACATCAGCCTTTCTTTGTTTCCTTTTACCCATTCCGAACCGGCTAAAGGCGGCGCGATAGGCGACACTCCCCTTCCATCCTCACCGTGACAGGGCTGGCATGCCGTTTGAAAAAGCACCGTTCCCTTTGGATACCGTTTCGCCAGCAACGCTTGGTCTTTGCTTTTGCTTTTTTCGTTGATCGCATCAACCACCGCAACGAGACGACGATGCAGTACGGTTGAGGTATCAACTTTTTTACGTTCCATCTCGTCGAGATACGTTAGTTCATGCCCACCAAGACCACTTATAAAGGCATCGGACACATATCGATCATTTGCGTAAGCCTCCGCCAACCGATTGCTTAAAGCGGGTATCTCAGGAAAGCGTTCATTAGCCAACGATGCCATGGCCAACATCGCATAGGGAGCAAGCACGGTATCCTGTGGGGAAATGGCAACGGTAAGCAAGTCTTTCAATTGATCCGGGGCGACTGTTTTTTTCAATGAAGTTAATGCTGCCAATGCTTGGGCACGTACTTCCCATCGGGGGTGTTCCAGCACAATTCGGATGTCGTCCGATGTCAACTGGCCCAACCCTTCCAACGTCCACAGTGCATGAACCGCCGGTAAAGGTTCGTTATCTTTTTTCAGCAAATTACGCAACTTGGTTGCCACCTCAATGGCCTGCCGATCTATCAACGTACGCTGCGCCTGGTCACGTACCCATCCGTTTGGATGTGCCAGCAGCGAAATCAGCGAATCCGTATTTTCCGGAATGGTAACCACCACACGCTTGGCATCTCGCGGAAATACCCGATAAATCCGTCCCATACTCAATGGCAAGGTTAAATTACGTTTGGCAATTTCGCTTTTCAGGTAGGGAGTCAGGTACGTGTTGTGTTGGATAATGCCCCGGTACATATCGAGAATATACAGCGAACCGTCGGGGCCATCATACAGGTTTACAGGTCGGAACCGCTCGTCGTCGCTTGCCAGAAATTCCCGTCCTTCGTAGGCCTGTTTGCCAACCACGCGAAAGCCTTCCGCATGCAGCACGTTACGTTTGATCAGGTTAGCTGAGGGTTCGGCCACAAAAGCATTCATACCCGATAACAAGCCACCGCGATAGATCAACGGACCACATGCCGCGGTGAAATTCACCAATCGTCCCGTGCTGTCCAATATCCCTTCCATATATCCCCGGTTGACGCCTGTAGTCGGATGTATTGGATAAACCCGCTTATCCGCTACGATGGTTTCGCCGTATCCAGCCACCCTGCGTTGGTTGGGGTTACCTGCACCGAGACCCGGCGGGAAATAATCACCTGAAAGGTTACTCGAATTATCGTTGTAATAAAGCCTGCCCCAATCGTCGTGGCTGATTCCCCACTGGCCGCGGAAATGTGTTTTCTCTTTAAGCCACTGGCCATCATCGGCCCTTCTATATCGCCAATCGTATTTAGCGCTGTAAATCCAATTGTCCAATGCACGGAAAAGCCCATTAGGTTGGTGTTCCACATTGCCGCCTTCGGCATAGGCACTATCCACCAATGTCCTGCCCCGCGGTTTATCATCTTTCATTTCATAAAACCATAACTTAGGAGGTTCAGCGACGAGCAATCCCCCGTTCACCAGGCAAAGCGCGCGGGGCATTACGAGGGAGTCCAGGAAAATCTTCCGGTCGTCCACCTGACCGTCGCCGTCTTCGTCTGTCAGGATGACAATCCGGCCTACGGGTTCCTCTTCGCCCGTACCCAATGTGTCCGGCATATACCCCTCCATTTCGGCCAGCCATATGCGACCATGATTATCAAACGTCATCGCCACGGGCGCAACTACCAACGGTTCCGATGCGACCAGTTCCACTTCAAACCCATCTTCCACTTCCATTGCTTTAATGGAAGCCTGGGGACTTAGCACGCCGTGTTCTTCCTTGTTGCCACACCTCACTAAGGTGAACACGACAACAGTTAGAATCCAAAGCAATCTAAGGGGGTTAAACACTGGCTGTAGGCGATCGGATGTCTTGTATCTGTTTATATCAGTTGTTTTCACTTTGCAAAGTTGTATGAATTTGGGAAAAAATCAAGATAAATAGCAAATTAGATACAATTAACCCCATAAAAAATGCCCATCGCTGCGTTGATAGTAGCTACGATGGGCATTTTTTATGAGGTGATGCTATCCTTTTCCTAGTTTCCCGGATTAGTCAGCACTTGCTTTTCGGCGAGTAATTGCGTTTCAAGTGCTGCATAGGGTACATCCTGTACAGCCACATTTTGGTCAATCGCCAATGAAGCTGCCAGTGCTGCACTTTGTCCCAAAATCATGAATACAGGCTCCATACGAATGCTGCCAAAGGCGATGTGCGAACTTGAAACACATACAGGCACCAACAGATTGGCACACTCTCCTTTTTTAGGCACTAATGATCCATAGGAAATCTGATAGGGTCCTTTCTTCGGATGCACGCCGATATCGCCTTCATTCTGCACAAAACCGTCCGGCTTCACATAGCGTTGTACGTTATGGGAGTCCAGTGTATAAGACCCCATTCCTACTGGATCAGTGATTTCCCGTTCACTGAATGTATCGTGCTCGGTCATCACATACTGTCCAACCATGCGACGGGCTTCCCGGATATACAACTGATGCGGCCAGTTATCATTACCGGTAAATTCGTCCTTTGCCAGTCCCCACTGCGCCATTTCGCTCCGCACTTCTTCGGGCACCTTCGGATCATTGGCCAAGAAGTACATCAATCCTTGTTGGTAGTCGGTATGCTCCTTAATAATTTCCTGGCGCCTTTCGTAGCTCGCCTCCGGATAGTCATAGTTCATCCCGATAAAGTCGGTACTAAAAGGCCCGTGATTATTTGTATCCGTCTTCCGATTGGGAATCGGGTCAAACTTTTGGAACGTCTCCCGCCATCCCGACGCGAACACACGGGCAAGCAACTCGTAATTTTCGGCGTTGTAATTATCCGGTTTCGGAAAAGCCACCCGGTTGTCCGGATGATTGCTCAGGCACATCCGGAAGCAGTAGGCCTGCAGGCGATGATCGCCCTCGCCGTATTTACCGGGGTCCTCCCCCGAAACGCCGTACAACAACCCGCTGGTGCTGTCTCCAGGCACTTTGTACGGACTGATATCACTTTTAAACCAATGGCCGTGGTGTAGCACACCGGTCTGCACTCCGTTCCACTTTTCATCATACACGCTGTTGGCCTCACGGCCTACATGATAACTCACCCCAGCTGCGGCCATCAGGTCCCCCTCATAGGTTGCATCAACGAACATTTTACCCCGGTACGTTTTGCCGCTGAGTGTGGTAATTGCCACGATCCGGTCTCCTTCTTTGGCTACCCCCTTTTCACGGTCGAGCCACTCATCCCGCCGAACGTCTAGTGTAAATTCGTTCACATAGTCCTCGAACACCTGTTCGGCGACATGCGGTTCAAAAATCCACATGGTACGGGCATTGCCATCCATGGCGGGTGTTCCCTGGCCTTTATTACCATATTCGGAATGCTTTTGCCACCGCCAAGCAGCACTGTCCTCGTAATGCATGTAAACACGGTGGTAAAAGTCGCGTGCTAAGCCGCCGATGACCGATTTATTGCCCGTGTCGGTAAAACCCAGACCACCCGATGAGAGGCCACCCAAGTGTTCGTCTGGTGACACCACAATAACGGATTTACCGGATTTCTTGGCCTGCACGGCAGCTGTTATGGCTGCCGAAGTACCGCCGTAGATAATCAAGTCGGCCTCAAACACGTTCGGATCGGAGGTGCTGCAGGCCAGGTGGCAGCACACGAACAGGAATAAAAAGAAGGATCTAATCATAATAAGCAATTGGTTAATATCTATTGATCGTCCGAAGGTACAAAAAGTACCGCATTCGCGGCGACTGTTCCATCCGCTCCTTTTGTGCTAAGGGTAACCGATGGTGGTCTGGTCCCTCCCTTGGTCACCGTATAGCTTCCCAACGGCACCCAAGTGCTGGAGGTCTGTCCTTTGATTTCTACACTGGATAAATCCAATACCAGTTCCTTTTCCCTTTTGCCATCAAAAACCGCGTACGTCAATTTACGCGAGCTTTCGGCGGTCTTCGGAAAATAGGTATAAACATCGTACGTACCGTCTGCGATTGATGTAGCAGTGAACGTAGCCGCACTTAATCCAGCGGCGCTTTCCGCCTGAACATAGCCACGTCCATAGCCCTTTGATTTACCAGGGTCCCAATTGCCACTGAAAGCCACTGCGTCTGTATCCGTGCTGCTTATCAAATAATCGACTTGCCGACCATCGGCCTTCGGGTTATTGGCCAATATCGATTTGACTTGCTGAACATCCACCTGCTGTACGGATATTCCGTCATCCATAGCGATGCAAGCTGCTACTGCCGCCGATTGGCCCAGCACCATAAATACAGGTTCCATCCGTATGGAGCCAAAGGCAATGTGACTTGCCGAGAGGCAGACGGGTACCAATAGATTCGTTACCTCGTCGCGTTTCGGTACAAGGGCACGATATGAAATCGGGAAAGGTGGAAAACCACCTACTTCCACATTCCCCTCATTTTTGACCATTCCATTAACTACCAATCGATCGCAATTATGCGAATCCATGGTATAGGCAGCATACCCAACTTCGTCATCCACTACCTCGCGTCCCTGGCAATGATTTTGGGTCATCACCAATTCACCGATCATCCGCCGCGCTTCGCGAATATACAACTGAGGGCTCCAGTGGTTATTGGTCACATACTCATCTTTCGGATACCCCCATTGTTGCATTTCCTTACGGATAAATTCGGGTACCGAAGCGTCATTTCCGACAAAGTACAGCAATCCCTTAGTATACTCTTCATGGGCTTTGATTATTTCCTGCCGGCGCTCGAAGTCTGCTTCCGGATACTCCCAATTCATGCCGATCATATCCGTGGAAAAACCATTCCGGTTGTTAATATCCGTTTTGCCATTGGGCATTAAGCTCCAGATAAATACATCGTTGAGCCCTTTCCACGGTTGAATTTCCTTTTGACGTTTGAGCAATTCATAACGCGTGGGATCGTAGTTGTCCGGTTTCGTGATCGGAATCCGGTTTTCCGGCACATTGGTGAGCGCGATACGGTAATTATAGGCCTGCACCTTCTTATCGCCTGTGCCGTCCGGCAGTAGTTCACCGTCACGTATTCCCCACAGCAAACCACTGCTTGGATCGCCTTTTACGACATACGGATCGACACCATTCGGAAACTGATGACCTTTCATCAGCTGTACGCCATTGATCGTTTCACCGTATACGCTGTTTGCCTCACGCCCTACGTGGTAGGAAACGCCAGCTTTAGCCATCAGATCTCCTTCGTAAGAACAATCCATATATACCTTGGCCTTCACGGACAGCGATGGGGCACCCAGTTGGTCCACCGATTGCAAAACAAGCTCTTCGATGTTCGTTCCTGCCTTTTTAACATCCAGTAGCACCTGACCGAAAACCACCTCGGCATCGCATTGCTCCATATACGCATTAAATATTCCTTCGGCCACATGGGGTTCGAAGATCCATTGCTCGAACGCGCCGTATTGCTCACCGATTTTCCTGTAAAAATCCAACGCCAAGCCGGTCACGACATATTTATTGCCGATGTCCGTTTGACCAAGTCCACCGGAGCTCATGCCGCCGAGCATTTGACTGGGTTCGATAAGCACTACCGATTTCCCCGCCTTTGATGCCGTATAAGCCGCCACTACACCGGCGGAAGTACCGCCGTAAATGCAGAGATCCACTACTTTTGTCTGCGCATGTGCATCGTATATCCAGCAGAACATGAATAAGATGCATGACAATCTTTTAAAATTCCTCATTATTTTATACTTGTTTTGAATACTTACTCCCAATTGTCGTGTAATAATTGACTCAGCGTTTGCAGCGCCTCTTGATATTCAGGAGCTTCCGCAACATTTCGGTTTTCGTCGGGATCTTTAGCATGATCATATAGCTCCCAAACAGGCTCTTCCCCCGACTTTGACTGCCATTCAACCAATCGATATCGATCTGTACGGATGCTACGTCCCATCAATCGTTCACCTTTTACGTTCTTTGGATATTGGCTTCTGGCTATTGTCTTATCCCATTCCGCCCGCGGGTCGTCCAGTAACGCGGCGAAGCTTTGTCCCGTTAATGCCTCCGGTGAATCCAAATGGCAAAGATCGGCGATTGTGGGGTAGATATCGACAAATTCAACCAATGCTTGGGAAACGTGCCCCTGCGCACGTTGGCGAGGCTTGGCAACAATCAACGGCGCTCTGGCTGATGTTTCATAATTTGTATGTTTCGTTGCCCACATATTGTGCTCCCCAACTTGGTAGCCATGATCCCCTACCAATACAACAATTGTGCTGTCCCGCAAACTCAAACTATCCAGTGCAGCCAGTATTTTTCCGACCTGCCCATCGACGTAGCTAATACAGGCTAGATAGCCATGGAGTAGTTCGCGTTGTCGGTCCAGCGGCAGGTCATCTTCGTTACGCACGTGCTTGTAATCTTCATATACCCGCAGATCGGCGTATTTCGTCAAAGCAAACTTTGGGGCACCCATCGGCGCATACCGATTTTCCGGAAGGATAATGTCTTCCGTGCGATACATATCCCAATATTTCTTGGGAGCGATGAATGGAAGATGGGGTTTATAAAAGCCTACTGCGAGAAAAAACCGTTTGTCTTTCAATTCAGCTAATGCCTTTACCGCTTGTTCGGCGGTCTGCCCATCGGCAAGCAGGCTGTCGGCCATTTCCGGGGCTTCGGTAGCAAAACCACGGGGAATGTTACCGTAATCCATCTGCTCGCCTTTCGCTTCCATTTCTGCCAGCTTCTGTTGCCGGACGGCTTCACCTTTAGGTCCATAAACGGATCTTGTGGGTAGCCATAGCGGAGCTGACCAGGAAATGGGGTCATCCATGTTACCAAATGCGCGCGGGTCACTCGGTATCAAGTGGAAGATCTTATATAACCCCTGGCTGAACCATCCGTTGTTTTTAAACAGTTGCGGCAGTGTTACCGCGTCCGGCACCTGTTCGCGAAAATGGGTCGTAAGATTAAAAACACCGGTTTCTTCAGGCCGTAGTCCGGTTAACAACGACGCGCGTGAAGGATTGCAGAGCGCCATCTGGCAATAGGCTCGGTTGAAAACGGTACCCCTACCCGCCAGTTGATCAATGTTAGGGGTTTTGACCAGCGTATCGCCATAGCATCCCAATTGGGGCCTCAAATCGTCCACCATAATAAATAAGACGTTATAACCGTTGCTAGCAGTTTGCTTCTTCATAGTAGGCTGTGCATAGCTAAACGCACAGCCTACTATAAGTAATCCGATTAATGGAACTAAAAAACGCATCGTTATTTTAATTGATAACCATACTTGTCAAGTAAACCCGGGCATTTCAGCCCGAGATTCTCACAGAACCGTGCGTAAGCGTCTCCGCTTACACGGCTCTTATTATCTAACCTTTTGTTAATTAACCGATGGGACTGCATTCAACCTC
>Ga0182744_1001278_pt1 | contig 22133 bp, 17 predicted proteins | sample eDN3rd30CKraftMG_FD_128525 | JGI IMG/M metagenome (GOLD analysis project Ga0182744, IMG submission 128525) | Enriched Miracle-Growth compost microbial communities from Emeryville, California, USA - eDNA 3rd pass 30_C Kraft MG (version 2) (version 2) ...
GCCGCCATTCCGAGGGAAGCGGCAATCTCGTTTTTCAAGAGTGAGAATCTGGAAGTTAAAGGCAGTTTCCTTGCGCCAATGGGGCCGGGATTTACCGAAGTCATTGTATTCCAAAAATCCCGCCGATGATTTCGTCAATTCTACGCGTTCAGGAATTGTCGCGATTGAAGGCGTTCCGACACGGGGCTCATTCGTGATGTGCTAGCCTGCATTGGCGACTTCCATCGCATAACGCGCGATTGCGAGACATGAGGTGAGGCCTGGGCTTTCGATACCGTACAGGGCGACGAGGTTCGGGATGCCGTGGTCGCGTGGTCCGTGGATTTCGAAGTCGCGCGGCGGCTCGCCCTGGCGGCTGACTTTGGGACGGATGCCGGTGTAGTCCGGCGTTAAGGCGCTGTCCGGCAGGCTCGGCCAATATCGGCGAATAGAGCGCTCGAACTCGGCTTGCAGACGGCCGTTGTCATCGTCGAAGGAGTGGTCAATCCGATCGATCCATTGCACGTCCGGACCAAAGCGGACGTTGCCGCCAATGTCGAGGGTCAAGTGCGTGCCGAGTCCGCCATCGACGGGAACCGGGTATACGAGATGTTGGAACTTCGCTTTGTGCCGGAGCCCGAAATAGTGGCCTTTCGCGAAGTAGATCGGAGGCGGGGTGTATATTGCCGCGTGCGGAAGGCGGGTTCCAAGCCGCGCCATTCCCAGCCCCGCTGCAGCGAAAAGATTGCGTGCTGTGATCCTCGCTGTCTCGCTGCCACTGGCTATTTCGATTTCGAAAAGTCCGTGCTCCGACCGCCCGACGTTGCGGACTTCCGTTTCAAGAACGATCGTTCCGCCGCGATTGAGGACGTCGGCCTCCAGTGCCTGCGTCAGAGCGTGGCTGTCTATGATGCCGGTCGATGGAGAGAAAAGTCCTTTTATCCCGGCGATCTCGGGTTCGCGGGCCCGAATTTCGCCGGCGTCCAGTACCTCCAGATCTTCGACGCCATTGAGTTCGGCTTTCGCAGCGATGGCATCCAACGCGGGCATTTCGACAGGGGAGGTCGCGACGACAAGTTTTCCGACGTTACGGACGGGGACGCTTCGTTCGTGCGCGTAGGCATAGAGGAGCTGCTTGCCCGCGACGCACATACGGGCCTTGAGTGAGTGGGTAGGATAATAAAGGCCGGCGTGGATGACTTCGCTCGAACGGGAACTTACCTCCTGTCCGAGTGCGCTATTGCGTTCGAACAGGTATGTCTCGTGACCTGCGTCAGCGCATGCAGCGGCAATCGCGAGGCCGATTACGCCGCCGCCGATGACGACGGTTTCGATGTCTGGCGTGGGATCAAATTTCATTTGTCAGTTTGAATTTTTACCTTGTCGCTCATGGTAAAGCGGATTCCGTTCTATGAATATTGTTAAATAAAATCGATCGCATCCCGCAGATTGGTTTCAGGGCGGACGAATAATATCCAAAAAATCCGTACGCCTAATTGATGATGTTCGACGCCGATTGAAGTGGGCCGGACGTCCTGCCCGTTGTGTGCAAGATGATACCCATCATTGTCGATGTAAATGCCAGCTAGAGATGCACGCGCGCCAGGGGAGGTTAGCTCCGATGCGCATTGCTTTTGTTCATGAATGGCTTGTTACGTACGCCGGCGCAGAGAAAGTCCTCGAGTCCATGCTCGACGAGTTTCCGGATGCTGATGTTTTCTGTCTTATTGATTTCTTGCCGCAACAGCACCGCAAAATTTTATGCCGGCGCCCGCCGAAGACAACGTTTCTGCAAAAAATCCCATTTGCGAAAAAGCAGTACAAAAATCTTCTTCCGCTGATGCCGTTTGCTATCGAGCAATTGGATTTGCGAGGCTACGATGTCATCATTTCCAATAGCCACGCGGTTGCCAAGGGAGTCATTACGGGTCCGGATCAGCTACATATATGCTATTGCTACACGCCGATCCGGTATGCGTGGGATCTGCAGAACCAGTACTTGAGCGAAGCCGGAATCTCACACGGACTTCGTGGAACGATTGCGCGCTGGCAACTGCACCGGATGCGCATCTGGGATACGCGGACGTCGGCAGGCGTCGATCACTTTATCGCCTGCTCTCACTATATTGCGCGCCGTATCCGCAAGGCCTATCGCCGAGATGCCGCGGTCATCTACCCGAATGTCGCCGTCGAAGACTTCCCGATCGGCAAGAGGAAGGAAGATTACTACGTCACCGCGTCGCGCATGGTTCCTTACAAGAGGATGCGCCTTATCGTGGAGGCGTTTGCGGATATGCCGGATAAGCGCCTCGTCGTCATCGGGGACGGGCCGCAGTTCGAAGGTGCCAAGGCCGTCGCGACGCCGAACGTCACGATGCTCGGCTATCAGCCTCACGATGTCCTTCTGACGCATCTTCAGCGTGCGAAGGCCTTCATTTTCGCGTCGGAAGAAGATTTCGGTATTGCACCTGTCGAAGCGATGGCATGCGGCACTCCGGTGTTGGCTTTCGGAAAGGGCGGTGCGTCCGAGACAGTGATCGATGGCGTCACCGGCCTGCACTTTCACGAGCAGACGACGGCTGCCATTTGTGATGCGGTCGAGCGCTTTGAACGGCAGCCGGAGCGTTTCGATCCGCATCGCCTTCGCGCGCACGCCGAGAAATTTTCCGACAAAAGTTTTAGGCATGAATTCAAGCGCTTTGTGCAGAACAGATGGCTAGAGCATCAACGCGTTCTCGGAGTTCGTCTCCCGGCCGCGGCATCGGAGGTCGTTGCATGAAAAGGGCAGTTGTCACTGGTGTAACCGGGCAGGATGGTGCGCTTCTCACGCAGCTCCTTCTCGGCAAGGGCTATCACGTCATTGCCACTCACCGCCGGAGCAGCGCGCCGAATTTTTGGCGTCTGGACGAGCTGGGAGTGAGAGATCATCCCGATCTGTCGCTTCGTGAATTTGAGCTTACCGAACCGGGCGCCGCTATCCGGCTTTTAGAAGCGACCGAGCCCGACGAGGTTTACAATCTGGCCGGGCAAAGTTTTGTCAAGGCGTCATTCGACTTGCCGGTCATGACAGCGAACGTCACCGGCGTCGGGCCTCTGGCGCTTCTCGAAGCTATCCGTATCGTCAACCCGGCCGTCCGTTACTATCAGGCCTCTTCGGCGGAGATGTTCGGAAAAGTTCAGGAGACCCCGCAGAGGGAAACGACGCCATTTTACCCGCGCAGCCCTTATGGCGTCGCCAAGCTGCACGCCTACTGGATGACGGTGAATTATCGCGAATGCTACAATATCTTCGGCGCGTCTGGCATTCTCTTCAATCACGAGTCGCCATTGCGCGGCCTGGAATTCGTCACGCGTAAGATCACCGACGCGGTGGCACGGATCAAGCTCGACAAGCTGGATGTTCTGACGCTCGGCAATCTCAATGCCCAAAGGGATTGGGGTTATGCGGGAGAGTTTGTCGAAGGCATGTGGCGCATTCTTCAGGCCGACGAGCCTGATACGTATATTTTAGCGACCGGCACGACGCACACTGTGCGGAGTTTCGCCACGATGGCATTCAAAGCGGTTGGTATACCTATCGACTGGGTGGGGAGCGGTGTCGACGAGTGCGGAATTTCGGCAGAGGATGGGCGGGTGCTCGTACGTGTCGACCCGACGTACTACCGTCCGACGGAGGTGGACGTCCTCATCGGATCGCCGGAAAAGGCACGCAGAAAGCTCGGCTGGGAGCCCGTTACCACGGTCGAGAAACTTTGCCAGATGATGGTCAAGGCCGATATGCGCCGCCATCGTTCAAGTTCGAAGCGCTCGGCGAGCTATAAGTATCCTCGCAACGGTTATGTTCCGAGCTTGGCCGGAATCTGATCTGTAAGCGGATGATTAACGGGCGAGGTGTCTGCGCTCGTGGCCCGGTTAGCTCGAATAGGCGAACTGGGCCTTTTGCATTGCGTGCCGGCCGGCTGATTTGGTGACGGCGCACCCGAGCACGTTTGTTTGCACAGCCCTGAGATTGATCGCCAGCTCGTGCAGCAACGCCATCGGAGTCGCTTCGCTCTCCGCGATGACGACGACGCCATCGAGCATCGAGGCCACCGGTATCGCGTACGCGATGCTCTGCGAGGGCGGCAGATCGAAAATGACGACGCTATAGCGCTCCGATAGCGTTTCGATGAGGCGCCTCAGACTGTCATGCGGCGATAGCTCGGCAATGCCGGCGGCGCCGTGACCGAGACCTGCGGGAAGAAAATCGAGTTTGCCGTCACGGATGCTGACAATGGCGGTGTCGAGCTCCGCGAGATCCGCTGTGATATTGACGATTCCAGCGGTCGCCGCCGGAGCAAGAATGTTGCTGAGCGTTCGGTTGCGCACGTCGGCATCAACGAGCAGCGTTCGCATGCCGCTCGCGGCGAATGCCATTGCCAGGTTGGACGCGACGGTGCTTTTACCCTCGTGAGGCAATGCTGAAATAATGCCGACCGCCTTTGGCGGTTGACCCGATTGCGTCACGCTGATGGTCGTCTTAATGCGCCGAATGGCCTCGCTGAAGCCGGAGTACGGCGTGGTCATGACTTCGTTTATTGCGACGGTGGGCGGCCGGCGATTGGCGGCGCGCCGTCCGATCCTGCGTAAGACATTGAGGGTCCGCTTGCTCAAAGACCCGGTGACGGGCTCCAGCACCTTTGGAATATCGCCGAGGCTACGCAAGCCAAGCTCGTCGCGCACCTGATGCGAAAAGCGGACGGGCTGGTCGATTGCGTTGCGCACGAGTGCGATGGCGAAGCCGAGGAGAAGACCGGCGAAGCAGCCGAGCGCCAGGATGATGGCTGGTTTGGGATAGCTCTTTCCTGTCGGCACCGCGGCGACGGAAATAACGCGAGCGTTTATGACGGGGTAGGATTCGCGCTGCACCGTTTCGGTGAACGCCTGATAGAAATTTTCGTAGATTTTGCGATAGGTCGAAGCGGTGGCCTCAAGTTCATCGAGCGTCGCGGGTTCTTCCTCCGGCTTTTTTTTCGCGTCGCCATCGTCGATGTCATCGGGGGGGCCCGAACGATCGATGCGGTAGTCCTGCGTCGCCTTGAATTCTTGAGCCCGGCGCGCCGCGGCATTCATTAGCTTGCGCAATTTGGCCACGCGTTTTTCAAGCCAGTCGCTGCCGATGCGTGCGGCCTGAGCGCGTGTCTCGACCAGATCACGCAGATACACCTTGGCCGTCGCGTTGGCGATGTCGGCCGCGAGCTTCGGATTTTTTGAGCTAAAGGCGATGCCGATCGCATAGGAAATATCGATGCGGCCGACGTCGAGCCCCGAAATGACTTTATCGATTGCGGCCCGCTGCAAATCGCTCGGGGAGGGTGGTGGCGGCGTACGCCCGTCGATCATGTGTGCGAAGCGGTGCAACTGCCATCTAAGGCCATGTTCTTCGCCCATGAAGTCAGGGTTGTGATCGAGACCGAGTGCGGCGACGACGCCACGCGCAATCGTTTCGGACCTTAAGATCGCTATCTGGCTCTCGACCTGCGGCCCGTCCAGGAGGGCGGAATCGTCCGTACTGCTGCGTACCGGCTGGGTGGTTTTGGGATCGATCAAGAGTTGTGCACGAGCCGTATAGGTCGGCGGCGTAACGATCAGATACAGTATCGCAATCGACAGTACGAGCACGACCGAGGCGAGGATTGTGCGAATGTACCTGCGGAGGAAGCTCGATATTTCCGCGTGCGAAATATAATCGCGCTTGTAAGCGCTTCCGAGACCCGGGTCCGTTGCTCCGCGTACTGGCAGGTTGAGCATACTGAATTACCTGGCGTTGACGTCGCTCAAAAATGACTTGGTAACGCAAGGGCCAAACCTGCGCTGCGATAAGGTTTAGTACATTGGCGGTAGCGAAGGAATTCGCCCAAAGGGATAGGGTTATCGCGTGTGGTTTTCGTTTGCTCGCCCCTCAAATGATGAATGCCAATGATCTAGCGGTGACGCTGCGGGCGCCATAGCCGCCGGTGTCAGACGGCGTCCTCGTACCGCAGAACGGCCGGAATGGTGCGGAGAAGAATGACAATGTCGAGCACCAGTGACCAATGCGTCGCGTAATAGCGATCAAGCGCCACTCGCCTTTTATAGCTGGTGCGGCTACGGCCGCTGACCTGCCACAGTCCGGTCAAGCCGGGCCGTGTGCTTTTATAACTCGCTGCCGACATGCCGTATTTTTCAAGTTCTTCTTCCACGACAGGACGGGGTCCGACGCAGCTCATGTCGCCTCGTAGGACATTGATAAATTGGGGTAATTCATCGAGGCTGAGCTTGCGTAAAATATGACCGAGGGGCGTTACGCGCGGGTCGCGGCGCAATTTGCGGGTGACGCGCCATTCGCTCAACGATACTGGATCGTTTTCAAGTAGCGCCAATAACGCGGCTTCGGACGTTTCGATCATCGTCCGGAATTTCAGGCAACCGAACTTTCGCCCTTGGAATCCGACCCGTGGATGCGAGTAGAAGACGGGGCCGCCGGTCGTGATTTTTATCAGTAGTGCGATTGCCAGGAAAAGCGGGGCGGCGGAGATTAGAGCAATCGCAGAAATCAATATGTCGACGGCACGCTTGAGCGTTTTACCAATCGGCGGCTGTGAAGGACTTCGGATGCCGTCGGCCGGCAGGGGGAAAACGTCGACCCCGAAGCTCTGGACATTGCGCGGCGTGCCGGGGTTCAAGAATGATTGCCCGATGGCGATCTGATACGAATTTCCAGTCGCCACTTCGTGAGACGGGTCGGCGATGGCCGGTCCATTCAGATGTATTGTTGAGGGTAGGAGAACTTTCCACTTACCCCATTCGGCGTCGTCCCGCATGAAATCGTCTTTCGACAATCCGTTTTCGCCCTTGAATACGAACCGAATCTCGTGCCGTGCAGTGCACGCAACAAGATCGGAAAAGGACGTACGCGTGGGGTAGGACGACGGTGAAGCGAAGCGCGCGTCTACTCCCGTTGGCTAGAAACCAAACGAGCGTTGGACGAAAACATCACCGCCTAAGAAGCTCAGATGAGCGATCTTTTGCATTCGGCGACTACCGATGATGATGATGGAAAGTACCTGCACATCTCGCAGGTTGCATCGTGCCGAGGCGTGGCGTCGCGATATAGAAATTTGTTTCGACATTAGTTGACAATTCGAGGTATCTTATGCAACTCAAAAGGATAACTTTTGAAATAAACGTTATTAAAAGAAAAAATTAATGTCGCAGTTTTGGCGGAGTATCGTGCCGTGAACTACGCCTCTTGTTTGATTTTTTAAATTTTCAATTTGAAGTTAAATTACTCATGCGGGACTTGTGTAATGCGTACCCAGTCAGCCGATCCAAGACGCAGTAATGACATTAACATTGACATTATTGCGAAGAGCAGGAAGCCCGAGAAGTCCGATCCGCCTCAACCAGGGCGCGATGAGCGAGTACAACTTCCTGCTCTCATCGTAATCGACTCTCGGACGCTTTTTCGAGAATGTTTCTCTCGCTGCCTCGAACAGCAATGGCGGCACGAGCTTGCGGTGATTTCCGTACCCTCCGTGCAGGCCTGGAACGAGATTTCAGACAAGACTGCCGCCTCGCTCATATTGCTTTGGGCTTCCGCGCACCGAAGTATCGACGACGTGCAGCAAGACCTCAAAAGTCTGTGTGACATGCCGAACCCGGTGCCGGCGGTCGTCATTTCGGACACCGACAATGTAGATCATGTGCTTGCCAGTCTGGAAAACGGCGCTCGGGGTTATATCCCCGTCAATCTGTCGTTCGATATCGCGGTCGAAGCCATGCGTTTCGTAAAGGCCGGCGGGACGTTCGTTCCAGCGAATATGCTGCTGATGGCTCAGCGTAGTGGACGATCGCTCAATCAGGACAAGCCGGAAGCAGAGTTTTTTACTTCGCGCCAAGCTGCCGTCATCGAAGCCCTGCGCATGGGCAAACCCAACAAGTCGATCGCGTACGAACTCAACATGTGCGAAAGCACGGTCAAGGTTCATGTCCGCAATATCATGAAGAAGCTGAAAGCGAAGAATCGGACGGAAGTCGCTTTCATGGCCAACAAGATGCTTCGCTGATCGGCACTTCGATCGCTTCATGGACCAAAAGAAATGAGCGGGTGATGTCTCACCCGCTCATTTTTTATGGCCACCCGTCTTTTCTTAGTGTCCGCTATTGAGTTCCGCTTCTGCCGCATTGGCCGCCGCCTTGGCGGAGTCGGGCGGAACGACGACCGCCGCATTGCTGTTAGCAGGCGCCGAGGTGGGCGTGTTCAGAGCGAGCGATTTATCGGCCGGCGAACTCGCCATGATGGGTTCTTCACGGTCCTGATCGATCTTTATCGTGTCACCCGGCTGTATGGTTGTCTGTTCCGTCGCCGGGAATTGCGTGACGTTGCCTTCGCTCGAGATGCGAATGATCTGATACTGAACGTCGGCATTCCGCTTGCCCGTCACGAGGGTGGCGAGGCGCGGAGCAACGGAAATGCTGTCGGCAAGGAGGTCGTTCGTTGTCTCGATGCGGCGGTTCACCTGATCGAGCTTTGCTTCTGTCGCAGCCAGCTCCGTTGTGATTTCTTGCGAGCGGTTATTGCGAAGTTCGACCATGTTGAGCTGTGTCTTGCTAATTTCCTGCTTGACCCGCATGACGCCGCTTTCGAGCCTCAACCTCTCGCCCTGCACCTGCATGAAGTTGCGTTCGAGTTCGACGCGGCGGGATTGAATGGCCAGCTTTTTCGCGACGAGCGCTTTGATCGAGTTCAATTCTTCCTGGACGAGTTCGACTTCGCGCTGGTGGGTCGTGAGCTGCGCTTGGGCAGAGTCGGCCTCCTTGTGGAGGTAATTATTCAATTTCGTCAGCGCGGCGAGTTGGGAGTCGAACGCTGATTTGCGCGCGCGGAACAGCTGCTGCTCTTGCATCAGGATCGCGCGCGCATCGGGGTTGGAGACCAGCAGTGGAGGAAATTCGAGCGTGTCCGATGCGCTTAACTCGGCATTTAGCCTCGTCTTGCGAGCCATGAGAGAAACGCGCTCTGATTTCAATACATCGAGATCGCCGCTGGAGGAGATGATCTCGCGCCGCAGGCGCAGCGCATCCAGCGAACGGGCTTCGCCGCCGGCGATCGACATCGCCTGCAGGACCGTTATTCCGGGGCGGAATGCGTATTCCCCGGGATGTGCAACGTTGCCGACAATGTAGAAGGGACGGTATTGCGCGATCTCGACAGAGATTTCGGGGCGCTCGACCAGACCAAAGCGGTCTTGAAGTCTATAGGCGATGCTGCGGCTCAATTCACCCGGCGAGAGGCCAGCCGCCTGCACATCACCTAACAACGGCAGAGATACTGCGCCCGAGACGCCAACGGAAAATTCCGCATTCAAGGGAGACCATGCGAAGATCTCGTCCTTGGCGGCGCGCCACGCGAAAACTTTCAGACGAACCTTGTCACCTTGCCCGAGATGGTAGGCGCTCGTCGATGACGTCGCGCTTTCATCGATGGCACGATCGCCTGATGCAGAAGCGCGTTGCGAGGACGTGAGAAGAAGCGCGCCCATAAGCGCGCAGCCGCAAACCTGCAGCGCATATCGCGCCAGAGTTTTGCAAGAATTTTTCCACAACGGGATCGAAGCATCGGGTGGGTTTTGCCGAGTGTGTACGGTCATGTTGATGCCTCCGGTTGCCATCTGGTTTGGACGGCGGCGCGCTTGTGCACAGCCGCTTTCACGGATCGCTGGCACTTCAAACTAGCGCAGATTTGATGGAGACGAGTAGAGCGGTGAAGGTCTATTGCCGTTTTATAAATCGGTATATGCGAATGGCCGGGCGCCATACGGCCAATCGTGCCAAGCGATACAAATTGATGAGGAAGATGCGTCTTTAGGCGCATCTTTTACCTCTATTGGTGTTGAAGCGCATCGCGCCGCTATCGTCGCTTCCGCCGATGTCCGGCGTAGGTGAATTGTGCGGATGCGTTCAATATTCCGATGGCAGGCAGCAGTGCGCGCCGCATAGGGATTTGGCGCCCTCGGAGCCTGAAGTATCAGTCATTTCCGGAGCAGTAATGTCCATCGGTGCGCTCCATAGTTTGCCTGCCCTCGACCGGGGCTACACCCATGCTCTGATGCCCGTCCAGGAATTGGAGAAGGTCGCGATCGTTCACGACTGGTGCCCGTCATTCCGGGGCGGAGAGAGGGTTCTTGCGCGGCTTTGCCGGAACGTCAAAGACCCCGACGTTTTCACGCTTTTCGACTTTCTGCCGCAAGACGTCAAAGACGATTTTTTCAGCGGCATCGCGTTCACGACTTCGGCCGCAAACGGATGGCCTTGGGTCGAGCGCTATTATCGCTCGCTGTTCTTCCTCTGCCCTTTGCTGATCGAGCAGTTCGACGTTACCGCGTACGATACCGTCATTTCGTCATCGGCGGCGTTCGCGCGAGGCGTTCTGACAAGACCCGATCAGCCGCACCTTTGCTATGTCCATAGCCCCATCCGCTACGCGTGGGACGAGCAGTTCTCCTATCTTGAGCAAGCAAAAATGAAATACGGCCCGAAGGGGCTGTTGTTTCGCTATATGCTGCACAAGCTTCGAACGTGGGATTGCCGCACGGCCAACGGCCCGGATCTGATGCTCGCGAATTCGAGTTATGTGCGTGCCAGGATCAGGCGCATCTATGGGCGCGATGCTCAGGTCGTCTACCCGCCGGTCGAACTCAGTGAACTGGAGTATGCCGGCCGAAAGGACGATTACTATGTGACGGCGTCGTTTCTGGCGCCCTACAAGCGCACGGATCTCGTCGTGCGCGCATTCAATGCGTTGCCGTCACAGAAATTGCTGGTCGTCGGAGACGGTCAGCAGTTGGCGGAGCTGCGAAAGATTGCCGGTCCCAATATCCAGTTCACAGGCTATTTGCCGAGACGCGATTACATTCGGGCGGTTGCTCTGGCCAAGGCATTCGTGTTTGCCGGTTGCGAGGACTTTGGAATCGCGTTGGCCGAGGCGCAGGCGTGCGGTACGCCGCTCATTGCTTTTGGGCGGGGTGGGGCTCGCGATATCGTTCGGCCGCTGCGCGAAACTGATCGGCCCACGGGTATTCTTTTTGGAAAGCAGACAGTCGATGCGCTGATTACGGCGATCGACTATTTCGAACAGCACAGTGACGCCCTTTCTCCAGCGGCCTGCCGGGCAAATGCAGCGCGGTTTTCGGCCGACAGGTTTGACCGTGAAATTGCCGAGGCGCTGGTCGCCGTGCATGCAGCGTGCAAGAAGCGCTTGGACGGCGACGTCTGATGCTGCTGGCCGTAGTGCCGTTCAGGGGGAGTGACTGTCGATCCGTTGCATCAGTTCCGCATAGCGGATTGCCGATTTCCGCCACGAAAATTTGGCAGCCTGCTTCTTGCCTTTCGCTATAAGTTCGCCTCGAAAATCCGGGTTATTTTTTATCCGATCGATACACGCGAGCCATTCGTTTGCATCGAGCGGGGATGCATAAAGCGCGGCATCGCCGCCGATCTCCGGCAAACACGAGCTGTCCGAAAGAATGACGGGGCAGCCAAGTGCCATCGCCTCGACGGCGGGAAGGCCGAAGCCTTCCGTGTGGGACGGGAAGACGAGGCACAAGCTGTCGACAAGGAGGGCTGCGAGTTCATCATCGCTCAGCCGACCCAGATAATGGACATTTGCGGCGTCCATTGAGGAGGCCAATTCCCCGAATATGCGGGGATCGCGTTCACCAACGACGGCGACGTGGATTCCGCGCTTGGCGAGTTCGTTCGAGAGGCCAAGAATGAGACTGACGTTTTTGTGCGGAGCAGGGCTGCCTAGCAGAACGATGGTATTCTGTCCGGCGAACTTGGAAAGTTGGTTCGAGCGGCGCGCAGTCCAATCATGGGCATGCTCGTGTCCATTTCCGATCACTTCAACGCGATTGTCGGCGACGATGCCGAATTTGGAAAGCTGGGAGGCAGAGAAGGCGGAAACGGTCGTGATGGCCGCCGCTCGCCGGCCAAGCCCAGGGAGCAGCATTCTGTAAATGGCCTGGAAAGCCGGCGCATAACTGTCCGGATACAGCCATACGTTCGTATCGTGGATGCAAACGATCTGCTTCCGTGACCCGATAGGCCCGGTATTGCCAAGACTGAGCAGGCCGCCGGATAGTTTGAGCGGCAGAACAATTTGTTCCCACGCATGGCCGGACAGGCCCGGTATCCGCCGTACCGAAATGTTTGCGAGCGGGAGGCTGCGAATAGCGCCGGCCGGGGCGACGATTTCAAGCGAGAGGCCGGCGACGGCCGGATGACCCGAGGCTATGAGTTCATCAAGCGCGAGGACAATCCGTTCGCAATACCTTTGCACTCCGGTTTGCTTTTGCGTGAGAAAGCGCCCGTTGATGCTCCAATGGCGTGCAGAAGGCGTCGTCATTCCTGTTGGGTATAGCTTGCTGTGAGATTGGGTCTCGCAGAGGCTCTCGATCTGAGCGCACGATTGTAAACGGTGCCGTAGTCGTCGGTCATGCGCTCAACGCAAAAGAACTTGCTGTCACGGGCTGACGACGCTCGAAATTTATTAATCTTGTCGCGGTGCCTCATCAGCTCTCCAAGAGCCAGCGAGAGCTGGGGAACGTCTCCGGGTGGCACTAAACGGCCGGCGGCGCCGGAATTGAGAATCTCCGGGGTGCCTCCGACGGCAGTCGCAACGATTGCACAGCCAGCATTTCTGGCTTCGCATAGTACGAGACTGCAAGGCTCAGCATAGGATGTAAGCGAAAAAATATCGGCCTGTTGCATTAATTTTTGAGGCTGATTTCTGAAACCGAGGAAGTGAACGCGATCGCTAATCCCAAGTTCTAACGTTAGGTTTTGCAGCGAAGTGCGCTCGGGGCCATCGCCGACAATGTAGAGATGCCAAGTTGGATTTGTCGTAGCCGCGTCGGAAAAAGCTCGGATCAGAACATCTATACCCTTCCGTTGATGCAAACCGGCAGCCGTTAGCACGCATGGTCGTATCAACACCGTATCCTGATCTCTGGTCAGAGCAGATTCACGCAAGGAGCCTTTCGTTCCGTTCAGTACAACATCGACTTTCGTTTCGGGGAATCCGCGCGCGCAAAGCGCGGCACGCTCGGCGGCGCTAACGGCGACAATTCGGCTCCCGAGTCGCATCAGAATAGAGTGAGGGTCGAAGGAGTTGTGTACCGTTGTAATGAGTGGTGCCCCGCACATTAGCCTGCAGACCGCACCGATTGCCGCGCCTGCCATCATATGGGCATGAATGATGTCGGGCTTAAATTCTCTGCAAAAACGAAGTGCCTGCGTTAGCGTTCTGACGTTGCTCGCAACACCGATTCTGCCATGAGGAAGATTTCTATAATGGACGCCGCGGTCGCGTAGCAGGTTGACATATTCGCCATCGCCGCTAGCGAACGCGACCTCATGACCGGTTTCGACCTGCTGACATGCGAGATCTATGGCGACGTGGACATTACCGTTTCCGGCTCTGCAGTGGTTGGCAAGATGTAGGATGCGCATATTGGGACAGGTGCTTTTTGCGGGGGCGTTCGTGATGTGGTCGATCTTGGGTCGCGGGAATTGCGTCGTAATGTTCATTTGAGTTGATAGGCCCGCACATAATCGACGTACATGAAGGACGGGTTGGGAGTCTTGTCGATCGGCCAGCCTCCGCCGAGTGCAAGATTGAGAAGAAGCATCATCGGCCGATGGTATTCGGGCGGAGTCTTGACGCGCCATGTCTCCATGCGATCGCGATAGAAGATCGTCCATGTCTCGTCGATGGAAACGCCGTAGGTGTGGAAGTCCGATGTCAATGATCCGTATGGGACATCGAACGTTTTCAATTCGCCGTAAGGCTTTGCCTTGTCGTTCTTTGCCCAAACGTGGAGCACGGACTGATAGTTGCCAGGTGCTTCGCCATAATATTCGATGACATCGACTTCCGCCGACGTGTCGGGATCGGCGTTGCCGACGAGCCAGAACGCCGACCAGATTCCCGGACCCGGGGGAAACTTCGTCCGGATCTCGAAGTATCCGAATTTCTGCTGAAAGCCGCGCTGTTTGCCGTCGGCGGAGGCGAGCAGGCCCGAGAGCCATTTTCCTTCCGCGGTCTTGCGCGCTTCAATCCGCAAAATTCCCTTGTCGGTTGTGAACGGAAACGTTGGCCTCGGATCGGCGAACTGTGCATCGCCGAAGTCCCCCGCCCACGGCGTGTGCGCAATCCAGCGACTTCCTTTCGGACCCGCCGGGCCCCAGGGAGAAACATCGAGCTTGTCGAAATCTTCGGAGAAGGTGAGGCGGTACTGCGAAAGATCCAACGTCTTGTGAGGACCTTCCGCGGTCGACGCAAATGTCGAAGACAGAAGGGCCGCCGTAAGCCATATGAGCCGGATCGCGGCATTCCGTAAATGTCTGAATGCAAACTTCATGAGATCGTCCATACTGCAGCGGCGGCGCCATTCTAGGGAGGCGCCGTGTAAATGCGAACAAAGCAATCTCGTTATCGGAAATTCGACTCGCGGTGGACTCGTACGTCTTTTGGAGAGTCAGCGTACGGCTTCTCGTACCTTCGATACCTGCCAGACAGTCCATCAGCGGCATTCGCCGGCATACGTGTTGCGCCTATTCTAGGCCGAAGCTCAATCCAATTCGGTGGTCGAATGGAAAACTGGACGCCGCGTTTTGCGTCGGATGAGGGGCAGCGAAAGAAGATGAACAGTCTTGAACGACCCATCCGCACCACGGCGGCATTGCAACGCCGTGCCCATGAATTGATCCCCGGCGGATCACACACATACGCCAAGGGGGATGATCAGTATCCGATATCGGCTCCGCCTTTTATCGTACGCGGTGAGGGATGCCGCGTCTGGGACGTTGAGGGGCACGAGTACATCGAATACGGAATGGGAAATCGGGCTGTCGGACTGGGGCACGCTTACCCTCGTGTCATCGATGCCGTTCGCCGCGAACTGGTGAATGGCTGTAATTTTACCCGCCCAGCGACCATTGAAGTCGCGTGTGCCGAAAAGTTTCTTTCTCTCATCGACGGCCAGGAGATGGTCAAGTTCTGCAAGGACGGATCAGATGCGACATCCGCCGCAGTCCGGCTGGCGCGGGCGTATACCGGGCGGGACTTCATCGCTCGCTGCGGCGATCATCCATTTTTCTCGACGGATGACTGGTTTATCGGAACAACGGCGATGTCGTCGGGCATCCCGAAGGACGTCAGCCGGCTGACGTTGTCATTTCCTTACAACGATTTGGGTTCGGTGCGATCGCTGTTCGAACGATATCCGAACAAGATCGCGGCGATCATACTGGAAGCTGCGCGGACGGAAGAGCCGGGAGAGGGTTATCTGCAAGGGCTGTTGGATCTCTGTCACGATAACGGTGCGCTGCTTATTTTCGATGAGATGATTACCGGCTTCCGTTGGGATAATGGCGGCGCGCAAAAAGTTTACGGCGTGACGCCCGACCTGAGCTGTTTCGGCAAGGCGCTCGCGAACGGCTTTTCAGTCTCGGCTTTGGCCGGAAAGCGAGAATTCATGCGTCTCGGCGGTATCGATCACACGGATCGACAGCGCGTCTTTCTTCTATCGACGACACATGGCGCGGAAACGCACGCGTTAGCGGCAGCAATCGCGACCATGCAGGAGTATCAGGAGCAGCCTGTTATCGAGACGGTCTACCTGATGGGTTCACGATTGGAATCCGGTTTCAATGCCGCGATCAAGCGCCACGGTCTGGAGGGGTATGTCGAGGTTTTCGGGCGGCCGTCTTGTCTGATTTATGCAACGCGTGATGCCGCCAAGAATCCGTCTCAGGCGATGCGCACGCTATTTCTTCAAGAGACGCTGAAGCGTGGTGTGTTGGCGCCATCGCTGGTCGTCAGTTACGCGCATCGTGAAATCGATATCGACCAGACGCTCGATGCCATTGACGGTGCGCTGAGCATTTATGCGCGGGCACTGGAGGATGGCGTCGAAGGCTATCTCGTCGGGCGTCCATCTCAACCGGTATTTCGCGCTTTCAACGAGGATCGTTAGGCGGCACCGCGCATCTTCGGGTGGCAGTTTGTTCAATCAAACGCGAGCGTCGCCTTGTGCATGTAGAATGCTTCGGAAAATTTTTCCGGTGCACGGCATTCGATGCCGCGAATGGAAGCAAGTCCAGTAAACGTGGCGGGGTTGAACCAGTCTTTCGAGCGCTGCGTTCCAAAATGCGTCATCAGAAGCTGGATTTTCTTTTCCAGCGCAGCCGCCGATATCGGGACGTAGGTGTTCGGGCGTCCGAGATCCCCGTCCCACTTCGGAATTTCATATTCAAGAATGAGATGATTTCGGAAGGCGTTCCAGGTCAGGTCAGAAATCGTCCTGTGATCCTGATGAGCGTCGTTGCGGCGATGAGTAAAAATAACATCGGGAACGACGGAACTCCGGTGCTCTTCGATCCACTCCTTTATCGCTGCGTTCTCGGCGGGAAAATAGCTGTCCCTGAATGATCCGAGTTGGAGGAGCGGGGGGCGATGCCCGGCAAGGAAAGCATTGGCGGAGTCCGTCGCTTCGCCAGCGCGTTGATCGTTGGCGCTGAAGACCCACCAATGAACGGTGACGTCGATGCCGGCCGATAACATTTCAAGCAATGTGCCGCCGAGGCCGATCTCGATGTCGTCGGAGTGTGCGCCGAGGCAGAGAAGGGTCAACTGCTCGCCCGGACGTGCGAGACGCAGCCCTTTCATTCGCCGGCAACAACCGCTGGTATAGGCTCTGCTCTCGAGCGACGCCACGGCATCTGGCCGCGGTCGGCCATATCTTCAAGCGTTTGCCGATCGCGCAATGTATCCATCGAACGCCAGAAGCCTTCGTGCTTGTAGGCCATCAGCTTACCCTCTTTGATCAGGCGGCTGAATGGTTCGAGGACCAATTCCTCGCCGGAGCGCATGTAGTCGAAGATTTCCTTGCGAAACAGGAAATAGCCGCCGTTGATCCAGATTTCGGATTGACTGGATGAAATGAAGTCACGGACGTTCCCACCATTGTCGATATCGGCAATATGGTAGGTAAGCGGGGGGCGGATAGCGAGGAAGCAGCCGATCTTGTCGCTGTTCTTGAAGCGGTGCAGCATGTCGTCGAGGTCTACATCGCTCAGGCCATCGGAATAGTTGGCCATGAAAATGGTCTCGTTCTCGACGTGCTTGCGGACGGCCCAAAGGCGTTCGCCGATGTTCCGCCAGACACCGGTGTCGATCATCGTCACGTTCCAGTCTTCCGACTGCGGCCGTTCAAGCAACTCTACCTTGCTTCCAAAGCCGGACACCATGCAGTTGGAAAAAACCTGTGGCCGGTAAGAAAGGAAGAATTCCTTTATCGTATTCGCCTTGTAGCCGAGGCAGAGCACGAAGTCCTTGTGACCATATTCGCTGTAGTACTGCATGATGTGCCAAAGAATTGGCGCGCTGCCGACAGGAATCATCGGCTTTGGAATGGTGTCGGAGTACTCGCGGATGCGCGTTCCCAGACCTCCGCAGAATAGGACGACTTTCATGGCGTAAGCTCCTGCGGGTCAATGATTACGGGGTCAGGTATGGGGACGATGAACTTCGCTCCCCATGATCCGACGTGGCGCATCTGCGACATGATCTCGGATTTCAGGTTCCACGGCACGACGAGAATGTAATCGGGCTTTGCGGCTTCCAGCGCTTCGACGGGTAGGATTGGAATATGCATGCCGGGCGTATAGCGGCCGTGCTTGTAGGGATTTCGGTCGACCGTAAAATCAATGAGATCGCGGCCGATGCCGCAGTAGTTCAGCAGAGTGTTGCCCTTGCCGGGCGCCCCATATCCGCAGATCGTCTTTCCAGCATCTTTGGCGTCGATCAGCAGGCGGAGTAGGTTGCGCTTAACGCGCTCAACGTTCGCCGCGAATTGGGCGTAGGAGGACATATCCCTTATGCCCCAAGCCGTTTCGCGCAATCGCAGGGCGTTCACGGCATCCGATACCGGCCAGGAGGCAGTTGCTCTTGCGAGATAGACACGAAGCGATCCGCCGTGGGTGGACAATTCCTCAACATCGATCACGCGAAGTCCGCAACGGCTTGCCAGTGCGTCGATTGAGGCAAGCGAGAAATATGAAAAATGCTCGTGATAGATCGTATCAAACTGATTGTTGTCGATCAGCTGAATGAGATGAGGGAATTCGAGCGTTACAACTCCTTGCGGCGCGAGCAGGGTCGCTATCCCAGAAACGAAATCGTTGAGATCGGGAACCTGCGCAAGGACGTTGTTGGCGATGATGAGGTCGGCCTGGACGCTCTCCGCAATCAGTTCTTGCGCCAACGCCTCTCCAAAGAATGCAACGCGACAGGGAACTCCCTTTTCGATGGCTACTGCGGCTACATTCGCAGCCGGTTCGATGCCGAGGACCGGGATATGCATTGGCAGAAAGTGCTGAAGCAGATAGCCGTCGTTGCTGGCCAGTTCGACGACCGTGCTCTTATCCGACAGGCCCAGACGAGCCGAGATCATTTCGCAATAGTGCTTGGCGTGATCGACCCATGTTGAAGAGTAAGACGAGAAGTAGGCGTATTCGGAAAAGATGCTTTCCGAGCTCACATACTCTCCGAGCTGGGCCAGGAAGCATTCATGACAAATAAGGACGTGAAGCGGATAGTAGTGCTCCAGGGTGTCGAGCTGATCTGCGGCGCGGAAACTCTCACAAAGTGGCGACATCCCGAGATCGACGAGGGTCGTTTTAAGGGGTGCTCCGCAGCATCGGCACGATTTGGCAGGGACTTTGTTCGTTATGGGATTTTGAAATTGAGAAATATTCATATGACTAATGCGCCTGATTGTATGAAACGCCCCGCGTCAATCCATGCATTGCTAACGCGACGGGCAATTTGATTGAGCGGTTTACGGAAGAAACCCTCGGGCAGGCGGCAGTGTAATCTCGTGAGGCGCGCTGTGTAGTAGCCGAGAATGATGAGGGTGGGATCACCGCCTACGCCCTTTGACGAAGCCAAGTGGCCGGTAATCACCTTTAGATACCCAATTGTGTAGCTCAAATTTCTCGGGTCTTTCGCATTCTGGAACGGATGGCGCGCTAATGGGCGGGGCCAGGAACATGATTGCGCGGCACTGGCTAAATTCTTTGCGCGAACAAGGTTCTGGGAATGCGCCCGTTTGGCACGCAACACTGATATCTTTGGAGTAGCGTGGTTGGTATGCGTGGTCTGAGGCGTGCCCTGATTTTGACGACGGGTGAGCGATATTTCTCGCTCGTTGCTAATTTCATTACGCTCTCGATCGTCTCACGGCTTTTAACCCCTGACGAAATCGGTGTTTCGGTTCTCGGGGGAGCGATTGCCGGCACGGCGATGGCATTCCGGGAATTCGCGACGCCGACATTCATCATACAACGCGTCAATATTTCGAAAGACGATGTGCGTACGGTCGCAACCATTCAGGTTTTCGTCTCAATCGTAACCGGCGCGGCAATTTTCCTGATGAGTGCGCTGCTCGCCGAAATCTACCACGATGAGCGGCTGCGGCTGTTCCTGCAGCTCGTGGCTCTTGCCGTCATCTTCGAAGCTGTTGGAATCACGATTGCAGCGCTGTTGAGACGGAACATGGAATTTGAGAAGCTCGCCATCATAAACATATCGGGCGCCGCCGCGAATACGATCGTGACCCTGCTGCTCGTGTGGTGGGGCTTCAGCTACATGAGCTTTGCGTGGGGTTGGTTGGCAGCTGCTGGGATGAGTGGCGTCCTGTCGCTACTCATCTGGCGGGACGTTTCGATATTCAAGCCCGGGTTGAAATCGCTGCGTGAAGTTGTGAAATTTTGCAGCATAAACGGCATGAATACGACATTGGGCCGGCTCTACGATTCCGTTCCGTACCTCGCTCTTGGTCGAATTCTAACGGGCGAGTCTGTGGCGCTTTACAATCGATCGCTTACGATTTGCCAGCTTCCAGACAAGGTGTTCTTCGGCGGGGTCGCGTCCGCGGTGCTTCCCGCCTTTTCCGCTCACGCGCGCGATGGTGGCGATCTGCGCAAATCGTATTTGCGTTCCGTTGAGTTCATCACCGCGTTTCAATGGCCGGCGCTCATAGTCATCTGTATTCTTGCCGACCCGATTGTGCGCATTATTCTTGGCAGTCAGTGGCTCGATGCGGTTCCCATCATCCGGATCATGGCGCTGGCATCTTTGTTCAATTTTTCCGATCAGCTCACGTATCCGGTGCTTTTCGCGGCTGACGCGATGCGGGACATCCTCAAGCGCGCATTGATCATGTGGCCGAGCACGGCGGCCATCATCGTGATCGCCGCGAATTTTGGACTCTACGCCGCCGCCTTGTCGTGGTTTGTGGCACTCCCAATCCAGGCGCTTATTTCCAACTATTATATTCGGCGCCACGTCTATTTCTCAAACGTGGATTTGATGAGGATACTTTGGCGCGCGGCACTTCTCAGCCTAAGCGCTGCGGCCGGCCCGTTGGTGGTCGTCGCTTTGAACAAGAACGGGTTCGATTTATCCCTTCCGGCGACGGCAGTGAGCGCTGCGCTAAGCGCCGCCGGCTGGCTTTTTGCTCTTCGGATGGGGCGGCATCCACTATTTGATGAAATGCGGATTATGGCTCAGGCGGTATTGTCGAGAGTCATAAAGCGCGACTCCTCGTCCGCGGCTTTTCGCATTTTACTCGATGGGCGCAAGGCTAACTAACTGGAGACCCGCGGTGTTTTCCGACGCGCTTATAACGGCAATCAATGACTCCCGTTCCAAAATCATTGTGTTCGCCGTCGTTCGAAACGAGATGCTGAGACTGCGTGCATTTCTTAAGCATTATCGCGCGATGGGAATACGCCTGTTTGTGATCGTCGACAACGGATCGGAAGATGGCACGTTTGAGTATCTGCAAAAGCAGGGCGACGTACTCGTTGTGCGAACGCTGGAAAGCTTTGCGGCTTCGAATTTCGGATTGCATTGGTTGAACGAGCTGCATCGGAAATTAGCAGGCAATCGCTGGATTTTATTCGCTGACGCAGATGAATTGCTCGTTTATCGGGATTGGCCGATCAAAACAGTGGCGGAGCTTTGCGCAGAAGCGGCGGCACAAGGCGGCAATGCGATTTTTGCTCCTATGCTCGATATGTATCCGAATGGGCCGCTCGAATCTGCCGAGATGACGGAGGAAGGCGATCTTTTTGCCGTCTCGCCGTGCTTCGATCGGGATATCTGCTTCAGGCTGCGTCCGGTTAAGCCGTGGGAGAAGCCATTCAAGTCTATCGAGATCATTGGCGGGCCGCGTGTGCGAATGATCTCAAATTTCAAGAAGGAAGTTAACACCGGGTGGCCATCCTATTTTATTCGCGGCCAGATTGATCGTCTGCTTCCGATTACGCCGGATATTCTACTTCCGTGGCTCGTTCGAATTTGGCCGAAGCAACCGCCAGCGCTGGCAAAGATGCCGCTGGCTATGAGCGGTGTTGGATCTACTTACTCGACGAACCACGGTGGAGACGGATGGCGTTTCCACACGGAAAACGCTGTCGTCTGTCATTTCAAATTCCTGTCGGATTTTCCCGAGCGGGTGCGCGCGGAGGCTTCACGGGGCGAGCATTATCGACGCGGCGCGGAGTACATCGCCTACGCTCATGCCTTACAGAAGCATGGGCAAATTGACCTTCGCTATGAGGGCACTGAAATCTTCGAAGGCGTCGAACAGCTTCAAAGGCTGGGCTTTTTTCGCGATATCCATGCGCTGCTAATGGGCGGGATCAAGAGGTCTACCAGTAGCGAGAACCGTGAGACGCGGCGGCTGCAAAAGGGCGTCGTTTAGTTTAGTGGCGCGTCGGCTGCACCTCGAGTTCGAGAATGCGCCGCGGGTGCAAATGGCCACGAACACAATCGAACAGAGCAAGAAGATTGCCGGTCAAGCGTCCACGTCGATCGATGTGGGCTTCCGGCCGAAGTGATTTGACGATGTTCGCGATGATATTCCTTGTCATGGTACGAAATCCAAACGGTATGGACATCGTTCCTTTGCGCATCAGGTAGATGGGGTTAGCGACTTGGGAATAGCCAAAGCGAAGCCCTGACGTTCTTCCGCGTTTTGTGCCGAGATGAATTCCCGTCA
>Ga0182744_1001280_pt1 | contig 22118 bp, 15 predicted proteins | sample eDN3rd30CKraftMG_FD_128525 | JGI IMG/M metagenome (GOLD analysis project Ga0182744, IMG submission 128525) | Enriched Miracle-Growth compost microbial communities from Emeryville, California, USA - eDNA 3rd pass 30_C Kraft MG (version 2) (version 2) ...
CCTGTTCCTCCTTCACCTGGTATGGCCTGAGGTGATCTCCCAGGAAACGCGCGAGCAATGCCTGAAAGAAACGATTCATATCAAACAAGAATCCGGAAATGCGAATCGGGGAATCCGTTCCAGCAAAAGAAACTCCTTGTGATTCCCACAGAAGCCGAATCAGCGATATGGCCGAATCGTAGGTTGCTGTCATTCGGTTCAGGCCGATTGCCACACGATCAAGAATCGAGGCATTGAGAGAGAGCGTCGTGACGCTTTCCTCCAGCGCCAATGCCAGTCTGTGCGAATCCCGCCTCAGTGTGATGTCCGTCGTGATCGACGCTGCCAGTTGAACTCCGGCCAGCAGAACACGGTTGAGGAGAGAATCGTCAATGCGGGAGAAATGCGTGCAGGGGAGTTTTGCCGTGACAACTCCCCCGGCAGTCGCAATTTGCTGGATGTCGATCCGGCCGCGAGGCGACGTGAGCAATTCCTCCTTGCGGACATAATTTCGTCGTAAGCCACGTGATAGCAGTTCCCGGACTTCGGCATTGAGTTGGTGAACAAGCAAATCTTCGAATCCCAACTGCTCAATCCGCTGATGAGATTCCGCAAACAGTTCCAGCTTGCGAAAGCCATAGGCATAGCGCAAGAGATTCAACAATGATGTCTGCTTGATTTTCGGTTGGACGATCACATCGAGAGGCCCCAGGCGGACTCTTCCGACATGCGAAAATGCACGCAAAGACATTCCCTGACGCAATTCGACGATTTCCAGCAATCTTTGCTCAGATAAACCGCGAGCGAGACCATGAAATTCAGGTCCCAGAAACAGATTTCTCAACAAAGGATTTTGTTCAGGACGCAGATGCTCCCACTCTCGCAGTGTCACCTGGATGGATGCTGCGTTCATTCCGCATCCTCGTCATTCCCGTCTTCATCGGCCTCTGCCCCTGTTGCGGACAGGGTCACTTCGGTCGAAGTTGAGATGTCCGGGCAGCATTCCAATAGAGCCTGAAGGAACAGTTCTTCCTGTCCATCTTCAAAGATGTCTTGTCGCAACTGCTGATGCTTCTGGTCCAGGAAACCGTTACCGAGGATGTTGAAGAGAGCTTCCACATCCTCGTAGCAGTATTCTTCCAGCAACGGCAGGATATCATCACGAACGGTTCGTTTCAGGGCGCGAACATCTTTGATCGGCTTGCCGGCTGCCATCAGATAAGAATGACCGATCTGAAGATTCCGGGCATCCCTACCGACGTGCTGGCGAATTCGAGCGTTGAGTTCCTCCAGCCAGACTCTCAGTGGCACGCCGTTGATCACCACATCTCGAAGCACGGAAGCGTCCGGCATCATTTCGATGAACCCGAATCGGCGTCGGAGTGCGGCATCCAGCAGTGAGATCGAACGATCGGCCGTGTTCATCGTCCCGATCACGAAGACATTTTCCGGGACAAAGAACTCTTCCTGACTGATGGGAAGGAGAATGCGTTTTCCTCGCTTGTCCTTCTCCAGAACGGTCAGCAGTTCCCCAAAGATGCGGGGAATGTCACCTCGATTGATCTCATCAATAATCAGGAAAAACGAGTGATCCGGCGATTCCTGGGCATCGTGGCAAAGCTGTTTGAAGATGCCGTTTCGCAATTCGAAAGTCAGCTGTCCTTGCGAGACTCCCGGTCGGTGCCCTTCCAGGAAATCTTCATATCCATAGGCCGGATGGAAACAACACCAGCGAACCAGCCCGCCGACTCCGTTGTTACCCGTGATGGCAGCCTTCTCATTTTCATTCAAGTCAGCGAACGCGCTGCCGAAAGCGGCCATTCCAGCGAGTGCCAGAGCGGTGCTTTCGGCCCAGTATGTTTTTCCTGTTCCGGGTGGTCCATACAGGATGACTTGCCCCTTCCGATGGAGGATCGACTGGATTCTGGCAGGTATGCCCGTCAATTGTGGAATCCGAGGCTTCGGTGGTAGAGGTGACGGAACTGGAAGAGTACTACCGTTTTGGCGATGGCGTTCGATCTCCAGAATGTTCTCGGCATGTTTGTGAATCTGACTAACTGTCGATTGAAAATCCTCTTCGATCGGTAATCCCCAAACTGACTGGTCCAGCCACTCCACCGACCGTTGATGAGGGAGTTCGGATGTTGGAACGAACTGATAATCTCCTTTCACTCGACCGATCCCCAAGACCATGTCCGTTTCGGCCACCATAACGGTATCGTTGCGACTGATCTTCCCCACGAACTGAATCAGCTGAGATGCCTTTTTCCAGGCATCGATTGATTCCGGCCCACCCAGCATTTCCCTGAGTTGATCGCGAGAGGCTTTGTTGGCTTCCACCCATGACAGGTCGCCCACATCTTTCCAAATCAGGCCCACGCAACTCTCGTCTCGCATGATCGACCAGCTGTCGCCATTCTGATCCGCATCTTCAATCCCGATGCGCCAATAGTGGTGGCGAGGACCGAACAGGGCATTCAATGCCGCCGTGAAATGATTCATCGGCAATCCGGCCTGTCGAGCAGCATTCACGAAACGGCCGGCTACCAGGTATCGCCCTTCTCCCTTCGGAGGGAGTTGTTGGAGTTTCAACAGGAAGTAGGTTTGCCATTGCGGACTATGAAAGTCATCGAGCTTCTCTGGGAACAGCAAACTGAAATACTTGTGGACCCATGCTGTTCCGCCAAAGTCTCGTAACAAATCATTCATCTGGATTTGAAGGTGAGCATAGTCCTCGTCTGTTCCGTGCTCAGGGAATTCGCTCAGTAATTTTGCTCCGAGGACCAATTGATCCCGATGCCTTTCAGCGATTTCGATTGCTGCTTGAGTGGAGATATCCTCCGGCTTGTTCTTGTTATTCGGCCCCTGCCAGATACCGGTTTCCTTGCGTCGAAACACTCCGAATTTCATGGCACTTCCGCCACCAATGCCACCGAATTGTGGTGTTGGAAACTCCTCGTCGTTCTTGAACTCCAGCCAGTAAACAAGGCTGTCACGATTGCCATGATCGTGCAGAAGTTCGAGGAGCTGTTCCCCCTGTACCGCCTTGAGCATTTCGGGACTGAACCGGTCGCGGAAGACTGAGAAGTACTGATCCAATTGAGTTTTGGTGAGCAGCTTCCCATCTGCCAGCAACTCCTCGTATTTCTGCAGAATCTGAGTGCGGATTTTCGATTCAAAGGATGTTGTGTCTCTGTCGGATTCATTGAGCAGTTGAAGCAAGTTTCGCCCGTCAGGAGTAACCCACACGCTTCGAGCATTCCCGCCGGTTCCCATCACCATCGATGCCGCCGCACACGGTGAAGAAAAAAGATGATCCTTCATCAACCGCAGTTGACCGTCCTGCTCCGCAAGAATTCCTTGACTCAAGAGATTCTGTCGTTGTGCAGACAGGTTTGGAGGAGCCGAAGGAACAGTGTCTCTCCGGATGACTGCCCCCGAGAGAACCAGAAACCCCTGACCGCTCATGTGGCCCTGAGCCTGGCAACCTTTGGCTTTGATCTCGAAGATCGTTGGTGATTCTGACTGCACGTTGACTGCCCTGTCTGACTCCGTCGAAAGCTGCCCACTGCCTTGAACGACATGATCCAGGGGCGACAAACTGATTCTAATGACTGAGGAGAAAGAGTCATGCCGACAATGGTTGTTCCAACTTACTCAGAGCTTCAGTAAATGGATCGCAAGAGAACTTCTTCTCGTGAGATCGACATTGTGATGTTCAGCTTTCCGGATTTGGCATTGGCGGACAGTCGTCAGACAATGAAATTGGCCGCCTCGTGCACGGGAAGCATCGACAAGTGTTTTACTGAAGCTGGCTTTCGGGGTCAGCTTTTATATACTGTTCACCCGAACATCCACTTTGTCCAGGCACGGTCAATTCCGTGCCGCGCCAGCGCGGGCCGCGACTCTTCAAATCCAATGATTGTGAGCAACGCTCGTGGAAATCGGCGATGACCGTTGATTCCCTATGCCTGTTGAACCAGAGCAACTTCGAGCGATCAGCATCCGCCAGCCTTGGGTGGAGTTGATTCTGCGTGGAGAAAAGACGGTCGAATACCGCTCCCAGGCGACCAAGATCCGAGGCAAGGTTTACGTCTACGCTTCGCTCGCAAAGCCTGAACCAGGCGACGAACAGATTGATGGGGACTTGCCGCGCGGCCTCATCATAGGCACCGTCGAAATTGTCGACTGTGAGAGCAGCGATGGGGATTTCAAATGGATTCTGTCGAATCCACAACGACTCACCGAACCGATCGCTTCCAAGGAGCAGCCCCAGCCGGTTTGGTTCTACCCTTTTGGACGACCGGAAGACGGATCTCTGGTGCAGGATGATTCCTCACATGTGGCGGAGAACAACGATGTTGATGGCGGCTCTCAGACGACCATTCGCTTCGCCCCGGTGATCTCAGGGTCGTCGAATTGTCCATTCACTCCCTACCATTCCAAATACCTTGCTTATGAACTTACGAAGCGGGTAGGAGCCGATCAGGCGGACAAGCTGGCGCAGTCACTTAGCAATGCAACGGTCTATCTCAATCCCCATCAGGTGGATGCAGCCCTCTTCGCATTTCGATCGCCACTTTCCCGTGGAGCGATTCTCGCGGACGAAGTCGGTCTGGGAAAAACCATCGAAGCAGGCATCATCATCAGCCAGCTTTGGGCAGAGAAGAAACGTCGAATCCTCGTCATCGCTCCTGCGACGCTCCGCAAACAATGGAGTCGCGAACTCTCAGAGAAATTCTTCATCCCTTCCCTCATTCTGGAATCCAAAAGTTTCCGTGAGCTTTCCCGACGGATGCGACACCCTTTTGAGCAGACACAACAGGTTGTGATCTGTTCTTATCAGTTCGCCCGGGCCAAGGCTGCCGAAGTTGCCGCCGTTCCGTGGGATCTGGTCGTTGTCGACGAAGCCCATCGCTTGCGGAATGTTTACAAGAAGGACAACAAAGTTGCTCGGGCTCTGCGGGATGCAGTGCGAGGTCGTCCCAAGGTGTTGCTGACAGCCACTCCGCTTCAGAATTCGCTGATGGAGCTGTTCGGGCTCGTTACCTTCGTTGATGAGCATGTTTTCGGAAGCGAAGAAGCGTTTCGTGAACTCTATGCCAAGAAAGCCGAGAACCTGCCTGCGGGGACGCTTGCGAACCTGCGGTCTCGCCTCCGGCCGATTGTTCAGCGAACCTTGAGAAAACAGGTTGTCGAGTATGTGAAGTACACGAAGCGCATCCCGATTACGGAAGACTTCACCCCTTCGGATGATGAAAAGAAGCTCTATCAGTACGTCTCGGATTTTCTGCAGAAAGATAACCTGCACTCACTTCCGAACAGCCAACGACAACTGATCGAGCTGGTGCTACGGAAAATACTGGCCTCCTCCTCCTTCGCCATCGCAGCCACATTGGGCACGATGATCGATCGACTGCGAAAACTGGAACAAGTTGCGGGCGAAGCTGTCGAGGAAGACGTCGCCGACCTGGTGGGGAACGACTTCGAACCTGCCGAATCCATCGAAGAAGAGTGGAAAGATCCGTCTATCGAGGGAAATTCCTCTCCTCCCAACTCCGCCGATGCGAAGGCCGAAGCACCTGATCCGAAAGTCCTGGTCAAATCCTTGCAGGCGGAAGCGGCGGAACTCCTGCGATACAAAACCCTCGCGGAATCGATTCGAGAGAATGCCAAAGGAAACTCCCTGATCAAGGCACTGCGATTAGGCTTCGCCAAGGCATTGGAACTCGGTTCGAAGCCGAAGGCTCTGATTTTCACCGAATCCAGGAGAACGCAGTCGTATCTCCTCGATCTTCTGACACAGAAGGGATATGCCGGGAAGATCGTTCTCTTCAACGGCACCAATACTGATCCCGATTCCAAACGCATTTATCAGGAATGGATCAAACGCCACGCTGGGCAGGAATGTGTCAGCGGCTCCCCCACTGCCGATATGCGCTCGGCATTGGTCGATGAATTTGCGAACAATGCCTCGATCATGATCGCCACCGAATCAGCCGCCGAGGGGGTCAACCTCCAGTTCTGTTCTCTGGTGGTGAACTATGACCTCCCCTGGAACCCGCAACGCATTGAACAGCGGATCGGGCGATGTCACCGCTACGGACAGAAGCATGATGTTGTCGTCATCAACTTCGTGAACCGGGCCAACGAGGCCGATCAGCGCGTGTTCGAACTGCTGAACCAGAAGTTCAAGTTGTTTGATGGCGTCTTTGGTGCTTCGGACGAAGTGTTGGGAGCGCTCGAATCAGGGATCGATATCGAGAAGCGGATCAACGACATCTACAAACGCTGTCGGACCGCCGAGGAAATTCAACAGGCGTTCGATCAGTTGCAGCTGGATCTTGATGAGCAGATTACCGCCACGCTGCAGGAAACCCGCACCAAACTGCTGGAGAACTTCGACGAAGACGTTCACCACAAGTTGCGGATGATGGAATCGGAGACGGAGCAGCGTCTCAACCGCTATGAAGATTGGCTCTGGGCGCTGACGGCGACCGAAATTGCAGATCAGGCCGACTTCGACATCAACAACCATACCTTCACTCTTCGAGAACAACCAGAAGATTTGCCATCGGAGCAGATTCCCTTGGGGCGCTATCGCCTCAAACCGTTGCAGGAACGGAAATCCGAAGACATTTCGGATACGGATTTTCACTACCGCCCCGGTCATCCGTTGGCGGAAGGGATCATCTCGCGAGCCAAAGCACGAACACTCCCGATTTGTGAGTTGAATCTCGATTACTCACAGCGTGGAGCGAAAGTGACACTCGTCGAGCGGCTACTCGGGCAATCCGGCTGGCTGCGGGTCGAACAATTGACCCTTGCTTCCCTTGATACGGAAGAAGCTCTGCTCATCACCGGTGTCACCGACGAGGGAGCCGTGCTGGACCGAGAGACTTGTGAAAAGCTGCTGACGATTCCCGCGACTGTCGGCACGCAGATTTCGACGGCTGAGGCTGTCCAGGCTTTGCTGGAGCGGTCGGTCCAGTCGCAGGCGAACCGGGTGTTGATGGAAACACAAAGCCGGAACGAAGTCTTCTTCGATGCTGAATCCGACAAGCTCGATCGTTGGGCGGACGATTTGAAAGACAATCTGGAACGTGAGCTGAAGCAGATTGAATTTGAAATTCGCGAAGCCAAGAAAGCCAAGCGGCTCGCCGTCGATCTGCAAAGTAAAGTGGCCGCCCAAAAGCGGGTCAACGAACTGGAGCAGCAGCGGAACCACAAAAAACGGTCTCTGTTCGACGCTCAGGACCAGATCGAGCAGCGGAAAGACACCCTGATTTCTGACATCGAAGCTCGGTTGCAGCAGCAGACCACCCGTGAGGAAGTCTTCACCGTTCGTTGGAGGCTCTCATGATCCTGCGACGGCAGTTCCGAACACCATTTTCCACGGCAGGTTACGCGATTTCTACGGGTTGTACGCAACTCGCAGGCGTTCACGAAATTCTAGAGCCAAACAATCGGCACATTCGGCAGAATCACTCAAATCTGTACGTCGAAAAGTCGATGATACTCTTGTCAAAGAGCGCAACCCGTTCTAAGATACTTGCAACACACCCGTCGCACCCCTCCTTTCCTCGGAAAGTGACGTGCATCAAGGACGGGTCTTTTTTTTGCGCCCCGTCAGCCATTCTTCTTGCTGGCACTTTCCGGGTGCGGGAGGTTTTGGGATGAGTCCCCAACCTTCCAACTCTCGCTCTTCGTATCAAAAGCCGTGGCGATCGTACCCTGATCAATTAGCCGCACTGGTTGCGCGCGGTCTTGTCGTCAACGATCACAAGGCGGCTCAGGCATTCCTGGCCCACGTCAACTATTACCGCTTCAGCGGCTATTGCCTGGCGTTTGAACAGCAGCGACATCAGTTCTCAGGGGGATGCACGTTTGAGCAGATTCGCTCAGCGTACGAATTTGATATGACGCTCCGGGATCTCGTGACCGAGGCACTGGAAGTTCTGGAAGTCGATTTTCGCACAGCAATGGCCTACAGCTTCGGCGAGAAACATGGAGCGTTCGGACACACCGATCCCGCCAATTTCTTCAGCTCATTCAAGCATGACGACTGGCTGCAGCGGTTGCGAGATGAAGCTGACCGCTCCAGCGAACTGTTCGTCGAGCACTTCAAGGCACACTATGCCCAGTTTCCGGACCTTCCCATCTGGATGGCGATGGAAGTGATGTCGTTTGGTGGCCTATCGAAGATGTTCCAAGGGATGCTCCGTGACGATCAGAAGGCGGTGGCCCGTCGCTACTCTGTTCAGCCCCGCGATCTGGTGACGATCCTGCACCATCTGGTTTACATCAGGAACCTGTGTGCCCACCATTCCCGACTCTGGGACCGGATCTGGTCAGTCAAACCGACTCTTCCGAAGGGGAATTCCTGGCAAGCCCCTCTCCTGCCGTCCAATGACCGGCTGTTTTCCACTCTGTTGCTGCTTTATTACCTGATGAGGTGCTGCCCCACCATGAACGGCTTTGCCAAGCAGTGGCGGGACCGGCTCAAGCAGCATCTCTCACAGCCACCATCAATTCAACATCCGTTTGACAGGATGGGAATGCCATCGAACTGGGATCGCCATCCGGGATGGAAGTGAACATGCCAGCATCCACAAACGACAACATCGAATCTCTCGCGCTCACGCTGAAGACGCCAGAGTCCGCTGCCGATGCCGCTGCGGTTGCATCGATGCTGCGAGCGATTGTGGTGCTGGTCGAGGAGGCTGAAAGGGATCTGGGACCGGATATTCAGTTCTCTCTGCGAGTCCATCCCCTCAAGGAGGGCAGCCTAGAAATACCCATTCAGATTCTTGTGCTTGGGGCCGCTGCCAGCCTGTTTACCTTCAACCCAAAGCTGGCTGCACTGCTGGAGACGATCAAAACGTTTTTCGACCTGAAGAAGGTTCTCAAAGGAGCGTCCGTTGACGACAAGTTAGTTAACGACGGGATCAACGTCGGGGGGATCACGATCAAGGGCAACAACAATGTCATCAACATCATTCAGGTTCCTCGAGTAGAAGACGCATTCGAGCAAGCCGCGATTGATGTTGAAAAAGATCCCGCCATCACCGGCGTCAAACTGATCGACAACACTTCTGGTAAAGAGCTTGCTGACATTCCCCGGGAAGAGTTGCGTTACCTACGGAAGCCTGTCGCAATCGAAGCGGAGGAAATTCCCCCGGAGCGAGCCAGAACTGTTCCCGCGACACTGACGATTCATACTCCCGTGCTGCAGGGAACAAAAAAATGGACACTGGTTTACGAGGGGCGGCAAATCTTCGTTTCAATCAAAGATCAAGACTTTCTTGCGAAAGTTGATGCTGGAGTGGAAGAGTTTCGCAATGGAGATCGCCTGATTGTGGATCTGGAGATTGGAGAAAAGTTCAATCCTGCCATCGACGACTACGAGTGGACCCGTCAGTTTGCGATTACGAAGGTTCACGAACATATCCGAAGATCAGTCCAGATCCCCGATGGAGAAAAAAAGCAAACGACATTTACATTTCCCGATGCTCCTGAAGCGACACCTCCAGAAGAACCGGGAGACACGAATTGACAGATCAGTCATCAGGTGAATTGAAAACACACTTTTCTCACAAGCCCCAGGAGTGTCCGAAGTGTGGGCATCGGCCGGTGGCGGAGATTTGGTATGGGGAGATGGCCGTGACGGAACAGCTGCTGGCGGAAATCAAGGCTGGCAGAGTGGTGCTGGGCGGGTGTTGCCTGGAAGATCCGATCTGGGAATGTGCACGCTGTCACTGGCAGGGAATTCAGGACGACAAGACAGAACGAAAAGCGACATGAGCCGGAAATATCGTATCTGCTCTCATTCACGCTGATTACTGGCAGGAGACCAAGATGCCTAAAAAACCGCGCGATCAGCGGACAAATTCTGAGTTGCATTCAGATTCAAAGACGTTGTGGTATGAGCTGGAAATGCTCTTTGGCGTCGCCCAAGAATATACCGCATCCCGTTCTACGACATGTCACAACGCATGTATCGAGTCTTTTGCCATTCATTGCCGTGCATTGATTTTCTTTTATTACGCTCATGCGGGCGAAATCTCAGCAGGTGGGGTCGTTGAAAAGTTCGGCCAATGTCGAGACACGGACGTTATTGCCGTTGATTTCGCAGCAAATTGGAATACGAAATCTCCTGCACCGACATCTATCCTCGTTGAGTCAAAAAAGCAGGCAGACAAGCAGATCGCGCATATCACGACTGACCGCCGAGAACTCAATCAGCCCGGCGGCACATTAACGGCCGGATGGAACTTGGCGGAAATCTGCCAAGAGCTGGCGAAGATCACCTTTACCTTTCTGCAGGCTGTTCCCGAAATCAATCTGTTGCCAGACGAACGCCAGCGAATGAAGTCACTGATTTCGCCGTTCTTGCCAAGAATACCTGATCCAGCATCGTCCATTGTTGCCATACCTGTCTTAAGTGGACCCTGGCGAACCCCGTTCAATCTGGCGACAGATGTCAGCACAACGTCGACACATTCAGCATACAACCTGCAAGGACGGACCTCGCCACAATGAGCCGGAAAACGAAATTGGAACTGACCTGGATCGGCAAAGAGAACAGGCCGAAGCTGGAGCCGCGGATTCTGCTGGAGGATGCGGAGAAGTCGTATCACGCGCGGCAGCGGGTGAGTGAGAATGACTAGTTCGACAATCGCCTGATCTTCGGCGACAACCTGCTGGCCCTGAAAGCACTGGAAGCCGAGTTCACTGGCAAGGTCAAGTGCATCTACATCGATCCCCCGTACAACACCGGCTCCGCGTTTACCCACTACGACGACGGCGTAGAGCATTCGCTTTGGCTGTCGCTCATGCGGGATCGACTCGAACTGTTGCGGAAACTCCTGCGAGATGATGGGAGCATCTGGATCAGTATCGATGATAACGAAGGGCATTATCTGAAAATACTCAGCGACGAAGTGTTCGGTCGATTCAACTTTGTCGGAAATGTCATCTGGCAAAAGAAATATTCGCCCGCAAACGATTCAATATGGCTCAGCGATAGTCACGACCACATTTTAGTATTCGCAAAAAGCAAAGAACTTTGGCGTCCTGAAAAGATGGCCCGAACAGCGAAGGCGGATGCTGCTTACAAAAATCCTGATAAAGACCCACGTGGTCCATGGAAAGCAGGTGATTATACATGTGCAAAAACGGCAGATGAACGTCCAAATCTGTACTATCCAATTGCCCAGCCCCAGACGGGTGAAGAGGTTCTTCCCAGCAAGACGAGAGTTTGGACATACGGACGAGAGCAATATGAACAACATGTGAAAGAGGACTTGTTGTGGTGGGGGAAAAAGGGATCAAACCGAGTCCCTGCGTTTAAGCGCTTCCTGTCAACGATGCAGGACGAAGGATCAGTCGCTCAGACAGTTTGGACTTGGGAAGAAGTTGGCCACACTCAAGATGGTCGGAAAGAACAACTTGCCTTGTTCCCAAGCGAGCCATTCGCGACACCAAAGCCTGAGCGATTGATCGAACGTGTACTTACCATTGCGAGCAAAAGGAATGACATCGTCCTCGATTCCTTCGCCGGTTCCGGCACCACCGGTGCCGTCGCTCACAAGATGGGTCGCAAATGGATCATGGTGGAGCTGGGGGAGCACTGCCACACGCACATCATTCCCCGACTGAAGAAAGTCATCGACGGAGAAGATCCCGGTGGCGTCACCGACGCGACCGGATGGAAAGGGGGCGGCGGGTTTCGGTATTACCGCATCGCTCCGTCTCTGCTCGAAAAGGACAGCTTCGGCAACTGGATCATCAGCAAGGAATACAACGCCGCCATGCTGGCCGAGGCGGTCTGCAAGCTGGAAGGGTTCCGCTACAACCCCAGCGAATCGCTTTACTGGCAGCAGGGGAATTCTTCCGAAAGCGATTACATCTACGTCACCACACAATCTCTATCCCGCGAGCAACTGACCGAACTGAATGAACAGGTCGGGCCCGAACGCTCGCTGCTGGTGATGTGCAGCGCCTACCGCACCCGCAGCCTGGACGCCTTCCGCAGCCTGACGATCCGCAAGATCCCCAAGACAGTCCTCACCCGCTGCGAATGGGGCAAGGACGACTACAGCCTGGAGATCAAGAATCTGCCTTCCGCCGGAAAGGCGGAGAGTGGTTCAGGGGGCAGTGATTCAGTTTTCAGTCAGAAGGGGAAGACGCGCAAGGAGAGGAAGGCGAAGGGACAGGGGGAGCTGTTTTGAGAAGATAGTTTTCAGTTTTCAGTGGTTCAGTTTTCAGGGGGCATGTGATGGCTTATCGGTCTTTTGAGGAGTTGGAGGTTTGGAAGCGGAGTTGTGCTTTGGCGGTTTCGGTTTACCAGAAACTGGGGCAGGTTCGTGAGTTTTCTTTGCGTGACCAGATGCAGCGGGCAGCGGTTTCCATTCCTTCCAACATTGCCGAAGGGGCTGAACGTGGCGGCAGAGATTTCGCCCGCTTCCTCCGGATCGCTTTAGGATCAGCCGCCGAGTTGCGCACCCAGGTCTACATCGCAAAAAAAATCGACGTCCTCTCCGCCGACGACTTCGCTCCCCTCATCAACGAACTCAAAGAAATCTCCCGCATGCTCACCGGCCTCCGCAAATCCCTGAAAACCGAAAACTAAGCCCCCCCTGCTGAATACTGAAAACTTCCCCAACTGAACCACTGAAAACTCATCCACCATGAACATCCCTCTGAATGCCATTTCCAATCGCCTGAGTCTGCGGCCGCCTCAGCGTTTTGCGCTCGAAATTCTCGCCCGCATCTGTGAAATCACCCCGCTGGATAAAGAGGTCGATCTCGCCACGGCACTGGAAACGGTCAAATCCGAGTTTCCGACAGTCACCGACTTCGAACGGGATTTTCCGTCACTCTGCTTTGCACTGGCGACCGGCGTCGGGAAAACGCGGCTGATGGGGGCGTTCATCGCATATCTGGCCCGGTCAGAGGGGATCAGAAACTTTTTCGTGCTGGCTCCGAACCTCACGATCTACAACAAACTGATCGCTGACTTCACTCCCAACACCCCGAAATATGTCTTTAAAGGAATTTCCGAGTTCGCGCTCTCGCAGCCTGAGATCATCACAGGGGACAACTACGAAAGCGGTCGCGGTGTCCGCGAAGGTCAGCTCTTTGATGATGTCGTGAATATCAACATCTTTAACATCAGCAAGATCAACAGCGAAGTGCGCGGCGACAAGGCTCCCCGCATCAAGCGGCTGTCCGAGTATATCGGGGAAAGTTACTTCGAATATCTCTCCAAGCTGGATGACCTTGTGCTGTTGATGGATGAATCGCACCGCTACCGGGCCAGTGCCGGTGTGAAGGCACTCAACGAACTGAAGCCAATTCTCGGACTGGAGCTGACCGCCACCCCGCAGGTCGAAAAGGGAGCAAAATCCCAAGACTTCCAGAACGTGATCTACAGCTATCCACTGTCGGAAGCCCTGAAGGATGGTTTCGTCAAAGAACCGGCCGTTGCGACCCGCGAAAACTTCGATGCGAAGAACTACTCGAAGGAAGGATTGGAAACGCTGAAGCTGGAAGACGGCATTCACGTCCATGAAGAAACCAAGATGCAGCTGGAACTCTACGCCCGGGAGAACGGCAAAGAGATCGTGAAGCCGTTCATGCTGGTCGTGGCGGAAGACACAACACACGCATCGGCGATCAAGGCGAAGATCGAGGACGAAAGTTTCTTCGGTGGCCAGTACAAAGGCCGGGTGATTGAAGTTCACTCTCAGCAGAAGGGAGTGGAGAAAGACGAGAACGTCCAGGCACTGCTTTCGGTGGAGGACCGTAACAACCCGGTCGAGATTGTGATTCACGTCAACATGCTCAAAGAGGGCTGGGACGTGACGAACCTGTACACAATCGTTCCGCTCCGGGCAGCCAATTCAAAAACACTGGTCGAGCAGTCCATCGGGCGTGGATTGCGCTTGCCATACGGAAAACGGACGGGAGTTCCAGCGGTCGACCGGTTGACGATTGTTTCCCATGACCGGTTTCAGGAAATCGTCGATGAAGCAAATCGACCGGATTCGATCATCCGGACCGGCGTCGTGATTGGCCGGGATGTCCCGTTACAAAAATCTAAAGTGATCGTGGCTGCACCGGCAGTGGTGGAACGGCTGATCGGGCCTGCCACTCCCGATACCGAGATGAAGCAGAAGCCGCTGTTCACGGAACCGGAAGAACAGAAAGTCGCCCAGACGACATTAGACGTGCTGCAGGAATTTGAACGCCTGCAGAGTTCTGCGGACATGAAGAAGCCGGAAGTGCTGGAAAAGATCGTTAAGCGGGTGACCGAGGCGATCCGGCCAGTTCAAGGTGTTCTGCCCGGCACCGGCCCAGAAGTGGACGTGGCCAAAGTGGTCGCACAGACCATCGATGTTCGCAATGAACTGTCGATCGACATTCCCCGGATCATTGTCATTCCTCGTGGCCCAACCAATTCTGGTTTCAGACCGTTCCAACTCGACTGCAAAGCAATCCACCAGCAGCCGGTTTCCCAGGAAATTCTGATCCAGCACCTGCAGAGCAATGAGCGATTCCGCCTGCGCAGCGGGGATGCCGTGATTCCGGAAAGTCGCCTGGAAGACTATCTGGTTCGTGGCTTGATGGATTTCGAAGACATCAACTACGACGAAGTGGCCGAACTGCTCTACGACCTGTCCGGGCAAATGGTCCAGCACCTGCAGTCGTACCTGAAAACAGAAGAAGACGTTCTGAATGTTCTGCAGGCCCACCAGCAGAGCCTAATCAAGCACATTCATGCCCAGATGCAGAACCACTACGAGGAAGACCCGAACACCGAATACGAAGTCAAAGTGGCTCGCGGGTTCACTGCCCTCCGCCCGAACAACTACAGCCAACTGGCGGAAGACAAAACCCGCCATTTCCGGACCACGGTCGACGACAAGATCATGATCCGGGGGATGCTGTTCAACGGATTTCAGAAGTCGCTGTATTCGGTACTGAAATTTGATTCAAACCCGGAACGGATAATGGCCGTTGTTCTGGAAAGCGACTCGGCCGTCATCAAATGGCTGAAGCCCGCCAAAGGAGACTTCCGCATCTACTATTCACACGACGACGAGTACATCCCCGACTTCGTCGCGGAAACCGAAAACGCCCGCTACCTGTGCGAACCTAAAGCGAAAAATGAAATGCAGGACGAAATCGTCCTCGCCAAAGCCCGAGCGGCGTCTCTCTGGTGCCAACGGGCAACCGAACACGCTGGCGGAAAACCCTGGAAATACCTGCTCATCCCGCATGATGCGATTGATGAATCCAAGACGCTGGCCGGGTTGGCAGCGACTTGGGAATACCGAGGATAACAGGACTTTTGCGATTCCAACAAGAATTGAAAGCGGGCTGATCAGATGAATGTGCTTCAAGAGATTGCGAAGTGGGCAAAGACCTTACATCCTTGGCAAAGCGACGCAGTGAGGCGGATCTTCACACAGGAAACTCTGTCCGTTGACGATGAAGACGAACTCTATGCCATGCTGCTCGCAGTACACGGTCTGGCGGAATCTGATGATTTAACTGTTGTCCCTGTGCCATTCTCCAACATCGTCAATGCTGCACAACCAACGAATCGAACCATCCTTCTCAATGAAATCCACAGTCTTGACAACATCAATGCTCTCGTCCCAGGGCAATCGCTCAAGTTTGGCCTTGATGGTCTAACCGTGATTTACGGGGAAAATGGGGCTGGAAAATCAGGGTATGCGCGGGTTTTCAAGCACGCCTGCCATGCACGTGAGAAAAGTACCCCTATTCTCACGAATGTGTCGAAGCCATCAAAATCCAAACCGGCAGCGACAGTGGAATTGCTCGTTGACGACGAGCACGTCGCAATCAGATGGAAAGCAGGCTCGCCTGCCTCAGAGCTTCTGTCAGAGATTGCCGTATTTGATAGCCACTGTGCTCGCGTCTTCGTTGATGAAGCAAACGAAGTTGTTTACCTGCCGTACGGGCTCGATACCTTCTCACGGCTGGCGGCCCTGTATGCAAGCCTGAAAGTTCGAGTGACGAACGAGTTAAAAAATGTGCCGATACATTTTGACCAATCCGGTGAGTATGCCGATGCGACGACCGTCGGTCGATTTATTCGCGCGCTGGGAGCAAATAGCGACGTAAAGCAGATTGATGTCTTGGCCTTCCTCGACGAAGAATCCATGGCAAGGCTCGACGAGCTTCGTACCATCACGGCTTCCGCCAAAGTCGATTCACCGAAGATCAAAGCGGCGCAGTTACGCAGGCTCAAGAACCGTTTCGAACAGTTGTCGAAAAGCATTACGATCATTTCAGCGTCACTTTCCCCGGAATCGCTCATAGTCTTGGCACAACTTCAGACGAATGTCGTCTCCGCCAAGTCAGCAGCCGAGCTGGCCTCTACCGAAGCATTTCGCGACGATCCGCTAAAGACAACAGGGGCCGATCCGTGGAGAGTCCTGTTTGAAGCTGCCCGCGAATTCTCCCAGACGTCCGCATATCCAGAAGAAGAGTTCCCCGTTGTACGTGACGGCGCCGTCTGCCTCTTGTGTCAGCAGCCACTCACTGAATCCGCGGGCCAGAGGCTCAAACGGTTCGAGCAATTCATCAAAGACGATGCCGCGAAGAGACTTGATCAAGCAAATACCGCTCTCAGCAATGCCGCAAAGACCGTGAGCGAGTTAAAATTGACAGCAATTGATGAAGATCCGGCACTACTGGAAGAGTTAAGGTCTCATGAACCTAACTTGGCCGACTACGTCACGACATTTTTTCAGCAATCGAAGAGTATTCAACTTGTGGTCAAATCTGCTCTTGCGCAAGACCAGCCGGTTGCATCTGCCGAATCCCTTGATAGTCCAACAGTTCATTTGACGTCAGCCATTGCGGCATTGGAGACCCAAGCCCAGCAGTATGATGACGCTGACAAGCCTGAAGAATTTAAGAAACTGGCCGATGAATTGGCTGAACTTGAGGACCGTGCTCGTCTGAAAAATCACGCCGATTTGGTGCGAAAATTCATAAAACTGAAGAAGCGTGAGTCCAGCCTCAAAAAATGTGAGAAGGACCTGGACACCAGTGCGATCACACGTCGAAGTTCAGAGTTGATGGAACAGATTGTCACCGAACAGTTGAGGACAAATTTAAGCAGTGAAATGCAGCAGATGGGCTTGGTTTCGACTCCCGTGCAGATCAAGAAGACTGGACAAAAAGGCAAGACAAAGCTGCAGCTATTTATGTCTGAGTCTTCTAAGCCATCAGGAATACTGAGCGAAGGCGAGCAGCGGATTATCGCGATCTCTTCATTTCTTGCTGAATTGAAATCCGGCAATTCCCCAATGCCAATCATCTTCGATGATCCGGTCAGTTCGCTTGACCATCGGTTTCGGGATAAGGTCGCCAAGCGACTTGTCACAGAAAGCAGCATCCGCCAGGTGGTCATCTTCACCCACGACATCGTTCTTCTCCTTGCATTGGAAAGAGAAGCCTCCGAGCAGCAAATCCCGTTGTTGATCCAAACCGTTTCGCGATCACCTAACGGTCCAGGTGAGTGTATTCCGACGTCACCCCGGCCCTGGCATGCGTGTGGAACAGGAAAACGTATCGCATATTTGAAGAATGAAATCGCTCCATACAAGAAGATGCAGGTTGAATCGCCCGACGAATATCGCCACCGCGTTTCCGGCTTTTACGGAAAATTGCGAGAGACATGGGAACGGGCAATCGAAGAAGTGTTGCTGCAGGATGTGGTTCAAAGATTTCGGCCGAGTATCGAGACGAAGCGACTTGAACGGGTTTCAATTGAACCATCCGATTATCTGGTAATCGAAGCTGGAATGTCAAAGTGTTCAACTTGGATGACCGGTCACGATACTGCAGCCGCGATCGATTCACCGCCACCGTCCCATGAAGAAGTGGTCAATGATCTGAAGAACTTAGAAGACTTTGCGAAGTCGCTAAGCGCGCGGGCGGAAAAAACGAAAAAAGCGATGGGCGCGCTGACCGAAGCTCCAGCTGCGAAAGTCGCGAATTCCCGAGCACAATCCGTGATTGATTTAATGATTGGATGAACCGTTTCATTGCTCATTGGAGTCTGGAATTCACTATTGTTTGGTATGGGATGTCAACAATCCTATTTGTCTGCTGAGCGGGGAGCCGTCACGTCATGAGCGGAAAAACCATTCGACTTTATCTGGTCAACGGCTTGCCAACAGACATTCTGACGGCGGAAATCATCAATTGGACTGGTAAGGTCATCGTTACTCCTCGATCGCAGTTGGCCGAACTGGCGAAAAGGGAGGAGGTCCGTCGGACCGGCGTTTATTTCCTTGTCGGTCCGGACCCAGAAAACGCCCTGCGGGACGCGGTCTACTTCGGTGAGGGCGATAATGTCTTGACTCGGTTGACCGCTCACGACAGAGATGAGACCAAGGATTTCTGGACTCGCTGCGTCTTGATAATCAGCAAGGACCAGAACATCACCAAGTCTCACGGGCGCTATCTGGAAAGTCGCCTCATCTCGATCGCCAATCAGGCCGATCGCTCCAAAATTCAGAATGGCACTGCTCCTCCGCTTCCTCCATTACCTGAGCCGGATGTGGCGGATATGGAATACTTTCTTGGTCAACTTCAGTTGATACTTCCGGTGCTTGGCTTCAATTTTCTGCAACTCAAGCCGACAGTGACCGTGACGGGCGACGGTTCGGCGACCGATGAATCGCCACTTTTCTGGCTGAATGTCGTAGGAGCACAGGCAAAAGCTCGTGAAATCAATGGTGAATTTATTGTCCTCAAAGGTTCGACAGCCAGAAGAGAGGGCCTGAAGTCGTGGACCTCTTACAAGGCACTTCGAGATCAGCTCGTCGAAGAAGGGAAACTGATCGACAGCTCGCAACCGGGACTCTTCGTTCTGACAGACAATATTGCATTTTCCAGCCCCAGTGCAGGTGGTGCAGTCGTCAATGCCGGAAATATCAACGGCCGAATTGCCTGGAAAACCGATTCAGGAGAAACCTACCAGGAATGGCACGAAAGAAGACTCGCGAAGGCGATTCCTGAGGATTTAAACGGCGATTATCCAATTCCAGGCCTTCTGTCCAAATGATTTGAACTGAGAGAAGTTCTTTGCATTTCGGCAGTTGAGCTGGAAACTGGCTTCAGCGACGTGCGCGGTAACGATCGTGGCGACGAACAACTTCACGCGAAGATGCCGCCGCCGGACGACTTATTTTGAATTGGTCATTACGAAGCGACGCGAGAAAGATGATGCAGCCTTGAGGTTGTTGGGCCGCGCCCGCTTTAAGCGGCCTTGCGCTCGAAGCCTCTCACAAGTCCACCCACAAACGATTTGACTTCGACCTCTTTCAGACTGAGCTTCTCGACCTCCTCCGGTTCCTCTCGTACAGGCGGCAGATGATCCCGTTCCATGTGACTGCGATGCCGGTTGTAGTAGTGAGTGAATTCCGTGACCAGATGATCCAGATGCCGTTTCCCGAAGATGATGAATTTCGCCAAACATTCTAACTTGATCGTTTCAATGAACCGCTCACAGCGCCCATTGAGATTGGGACTGGCCTTCGGTAATGGATTGGTTCTTAAGCCACGGGATTTCAGTGTTTCCGTGAATTCTTTGGTAAACTTGGCATCCCGGTCGTGCATGATGATGTCCGGCTTCATCTCGCGACCGGCGGTCTCCTCCAGAAATCGTTCTGTTTGCTCCACGACCCAGGCCGAATTCGGATGCTCGGTCGAAGTCGAGACGATCACTTCCCGCGAGGTCATGCAGAGCCAGACCAGCACATACATGTCTTTCAGGCCACGTTTGGTCACGGTTTTCACGCTGAAGAGTAGAGTCGAGGTGTGGCGCGGTGGTTGAGGTGGGGCCTATCTGTTTCCGGCCCTTTCGGTTGCCGGTGCCTCAGTATCCCCGCCATGCTCCGTTTCCACACCCCGCTCATCGAACCGGACGTGCAGGTCTCCCGCATCCGGCTCTCGGACAATGGATTCACTCGGTCGCTTTCCAGAACCGGTGTCGGTTGGGACGGAGTTCGAGGAGCTTGAGTTCCTGATAAAGGTACTCACGCGAATAGCGGCCATTTCCGCAGGTCCGTTCCCGATGTTTCCGACGCAGCCATTGGCGGAGCCGCCGTCTCGTATGCGCATCGACGACATCGTACGCTCTGGTCAAGGGACCCAGACGCAGACTGAAGTAGTTCGCCCAACCACGAAGGGTGCGGTTGAGCAGTTCCACGGTTCTGTCTGTGCTGATGAGCGTTCGCTGGCAGCCGGTGAGATCCGAGATCGTTCGACAAATCTGTTTTATCGACTTCTTTGACGGACGCAGCCCCAGATAGGGCCGACCGTTACGAGTCGAGTAAAACCGGCCGAACGTATACCCGAGGAAGTCGAATGTCTCCTCAGGCAGGCGGCAGATGTGCGTCTTTGTTTCGTTCACCGTCAATTTCAACTTCTCCATGATCGACCGCATCGCGGTCATGGCCTCATCGGCCGTGCCGCGGCAGCAGATCACGAAGTCATCGGCATAATTGACGATGTGCGCTCGCAGACGTTGTTCGTGTCCGAGGACCTTCCATCCCAGAATGAAGCGACGCATGTACACATTGGCCAGGAGCGGTGAGATCGGAGCGCCTTGCGGAGTCCCCCGTCCACGTTCCCGATTCTCCGTGGTGCGCCGTCGCTCACCCCGAGGGGTGAGTTCTTCGACCGGCATTTCCAGCCACGCCTTGATCAGGTGCAGCAGGTGCCGGTCGCTGATGCGACGGGCTACGGACTTCATCAGGTCGGCGTGCGGGATACTGTCAAAGTATCCGCTCAGATCCGCATCCACGACTTGGCAATGCCCGCTTTTCAGCAGTCGGTGGACATGCTGAACGGCGTCCAAGGCACTGCGTCCGGCCCGATAGGCATACTGCTCTGGCTGGAGATCGGCCTCGAAGATCGGCTCCAAGACCAGCACCACCGCCATCTGCACCACACGATCGGTGATCGTGGGAATGCCCAGAGGCCGTTGCTTCCCGTCCGCCTTGGGAATGGACACCCGGCGAACGGCCTGGGGACGATAAGTCTTCGTCCGCAGAGTTTCCGCCAATTCGTCCAACCACCGTTCCCGGCCATCAAGCTCGATGTCCTCGAAGGTCTGTCCGTCGATGCCGGGAGCACCACCGTTCGCACGGCAGCGTTCGTAGGCCATCGCCAGAACATCTCTTCGATACACCTTGTCGTACAGCAGATAGAATCGGCAGTCAGGCGATCTGTTGGCTTTGGAATGTAACGCTTGTCGCAACTTCCGAACCGTACAGGGGGGAGTTATCAGGTTCACACCAATCTCCCGGCTCTCGCCGCTTTCGTCGTTACCCATTGAACCAAGGCTCCTTTCCTCCACCGGCGTTACCCGGCTTCAACAGTACTACGAGCCTCTCCGTCACCCCAGGCGGACCGGTCTGTCCCTCGCGGGTTACCAGTTGAGGGCCTCTCCCTCGCCGCTGGGGCTTCCCATGTTGCGTGAAGTTTCCTTGTACAGACATGCCGTCACCCTTACCCCGGCGGAAACATGGAATCAAAATCGCTCAAAAGATTCCATGTCGGCGGCCTTCCCCGTGCGACTGGCGGGTCGGCTTCCGCATTGTGGTTTTCGAGGCTTGCTCGGTGTTCACTCGCGTTACGGCCTGCATGCTCGCGGGATCGCCTATGCGACCCTTTGTATCGAAGGCTTCGACGGTTTCGTTACCTCCACCGCCGCTCCGATTGCTACCGGCTGGAGCGACCAGTTGCCGGGCGGGAATTGCACCCGCTGAAAACCCACACCTTGTCATGGCGCACAGTCGCAAGCCCAGAGCGTCTCTTTGTGACGTTCGATGAAGTTGTTCCAGGTATCCGAGGTTCGATCAGGGCTGGGTAAGACTCCTTCCTCCTTCAGGATGTTCCGCACGGTCTGTCGGCTGACCTTCTGGATCCCCAGTTTTCGGAGTTCTCCGACAATCCGAGTCAAAACGAACGCAGACTGCACCTCAGTGCAATCGGGATGACAACCCGATCTGTCCTGAACATCTGCCCGAAGGTAGAGTGAGTACGGCGGCGTTGCTCAGACTGGCACGGTGGTGTCAGGA
>Ga0182744_1001282_pt1 | contig 22105 bp, 18 predicted proteins | sample eDN3rd30CKraftMG_FD_128525 | JGI IMG/M metagenome (GOLD analysis project Ga0182744, IMG submission 128525) | Enriched Miracle-Growth compost microbial communities from Emeryville, California, USA - eDNA 3rd pass 30_C Kraft MG (version 2) (version 2) ...
AAGTAGCTATTAAAAGCAGCGTCAGTTGGGACCACTTATACTCTAAAGGTCTAGTCTACGGTACGGATGATAATGGAATTAACCCTACCGGTACTCCAACTAATCAATATCGTACCGTAGAAATACAAGGTAAGACATATAAAGTCAGACTCTTAAAAGGATCAGATACTGATCCGTCTGGTAATTTCAACGGAGCGGATTTAATAGGAACTCAAGAATCAGAATGGTCTCGTCTGTTTTATCCTATTGTCATAGATGATCCGAACATTACTAGTTATACAGGACCTATGTTAGCTAGCTATACTGAAAATGAATTGCAGATGCGTTGGATAGATGGGACTCAGACTCCAGGCGCCTATAACTGGTGTCAAGAGAGGCATTTAGCTAATACCGCATATCGCGTCCGTCGTGGTTACAATGGACCTTCTTACTTGAATAGGAATACTTCTTCTACTACGTCTGCGAATATCGGTTGGCGACCTTGTTTAGAACTTATCTCTTAATAATTACTATAATAAACAAAAAATAAAATACTTGTTTCTATTATATGTCGTAACACAGTTAATTCCTGTGTGTGATGGGAGTATACTCCCATCACATATCCAGGAGTTCAAATCAAGACTCACCCAGAGCCGCTAATTTACGGCATAGATAAATGTAGAGATTTCGAACTTTCAACATATCTTCTTGAGTCATTTGACTATACCTTGAAAACAGTTGCGACAACCGAGGCTAGAGAATGTTACAGCATTCTCTAGCCTCACTTTTATGCGCCTCATAAGCAAAAACAAATAAATTCCATTAAAAGAAAGACAAAACAATATCATTCTTTTTCTTATTAAAAAAGTGATATGTATTTAAAAAGAATTTTAAATAACAAAAATAAAACAACATAAAAGGGAGACCTTTTGGGTCTCCCAAATATGCCGTCTTATCTAAATGGGCTTATCATGAAACCGAACCCGATAGCTTCTGGCTCTTTGCTTGAGAATTTCTTCTCGGCCTTTATGATGGAGCATATGTTTAGGAATATTTTCTGCTACTGTATAGACAAAACGCGGCGTATTGCCATTTTTCATCACCCGCGTTCTACCTAGTACCTGGATATTGCCTGCTAAAGAGTCCATGGAAATGGTCATGATGTTAGTGCGAAGCATCGGCACGTCTTGCGCGGTTCCAGCTGAGCCGTAGGTTGTAATACGACCTACAGGTTCAATTAGATTCTCGTAGGGATCTTTCGGACCTCCGTCTTCGCTGCCAACGTAGGTTCGAATATCGTACTGCGAAAAGCGTTGCTTTAAATACTTGCACAGGGCACGACACATTTGAATCCGTGCACAAAACACCACAAATTTCTCACCTTCATCCTTAATTCTAACAAAATCAATTTCAACTAATCCTGCGATCATGTCAAAATAGTTTTCTGTCAGTACTGGATTTTTTAGAATAGATTCTTCAAAGGCAAGATGTGAGTAAGTGGTCGAACCATATTCAGTCGTTCGAATTCGTTCAGGCTCTCTAAATTGATAGAGATAGGCTGAAGAATCGATATACTTATTTAATGGTCCGACCTCACAGCGCTTAGCATGGGGATAGGCTAACTCATAGCGTGACCGAAGAAATGGATCTTTGGTCATCAAAGTCGCCGAGAGCGAGATAGAATCATTGACATGCGTGTAGGTGTCGATTTTAAAGTTTAGATGAAAGTCTTGATGGACCTCATCCATGACTCTAAAGCCAGCACGCATAAATTCAAAGAAGTTCTCTGGCGTGCACTTCCATGTTTTCCTAAATTGACTCTCTTTGGTTTTCTCAAAAGACGAAATCCACGACTGATAGGTTTTATTGCTGATAATGATAAAGCGTGCAGTAAGCTTTCCGGCGGCTTGCAGCTCTATCATTTTCTTTAATTCACCTGAGCCTTGGATACTGATAATTGAGTCTTCAGGAATATCGAAGAAATCCCTAACTTCGAGCATCCATTTATCCATGTACATGGGTCGCACTAAAAGAATAGGCAACACATTGCGTCTGGATAAAGCAAACATGGTCATCGCGCCTTTACCACTGCCTGTCATAGCAGGTAGCAACTTTCCCCAAGGCCCGTTAGTCTCGTCTGCAATATAGTCAATTGGATTTAATTGATTTTCTCTAGGCGCCCATTTTTCTTTAGCGGGTAGCTCTACGATTCGAGGTTGATATGGCTTATTCTCGCTCCACTCAATACTTGAATCATTAAAACCATATTCAGACATATGGTTTAGAAATGATTGTTTCTCAGCGATGTGGAAGCGATAGTAGCTTCGCGTGATGTTGCTAGAGGCGAAGGTTTTTAAGGGCTTTCGAATAAAACTTCTACCGGCCCTTACTAAACCAAAATGACGCAGACCCAGTAAGTACTGCTTGAGGGCTTCATGGGCTCTAGAATCAGCGACCTTATCAACTTTGAATCCGTGAGAACTAGTAGTCACACGAAATGCTTTCATGATTTATTTTGAATATGTGCAATGACTCCAGCCGGATCGATAAAGACATCCATCTGGTGATCAGGCACATTAGTAAGGTTGTAACGAATGGGATCTAGAATTGCATCTTGTTGACCCTGATATGCCATCTCCGCTGACGCGCTACGGCGTCTAAAGGTACGATTCTTGACACCCAAGCCTTGCTCTGTCCAAGGTTTAGGAAGGCTATAGTCTTCTTCCTTGGCCGAGACAATCATCGTACTATAAGTGATTGCTTCTAGTACCGCATAATTAACCGAGAGCTTGGAGTTAACCGTCTCATAGAGCTCGGAGATAAATTCAGTGACCGAGGTCTCTTCATCTCGAACTTTAATGTCTTCGGTACGGGATTCAAGCAAAGCGGCAATCGCTTTAGCTTGATCACCCATATTGAAGTGTCGAAGCGGCACTGTGAAGATTTTAGAATTGACTTCAACTCCTGTGATATCGACGACATAATCGCCATTATCATTCACACTCCAGCCTCGCTCTCTAATGAGGTTGATGATATCAAAAGATAAGGAAGCAGGGCGCTTCTTTAGCCCAATCTCAACTTCTACAGCTGTTTCTCGGTTGCGTTCGGTCACAATAATGCCAACCTTATTCATCCGAGAGACTCGAGACAAAAAGAGCTCAGCCGTGGTTCGACAAGACTTAATATCAGTGAAGCCTGGGACGGTATGGGGTTCAAATACCAAGAGGATTTTAGTTGCATTCTTTAGATCTGGACTTAAGACATAACTTGAACCATCGCGCCCGACTCGCAAATAGTGTTTACTTGCAAGATCGATTTCAACGGAGTCAATTTTGCTTGTTCCGTCTAAGTGTTTAGTCGAAAGCACCTTTTGACCAATATCGCTTAGCATTGATACCGCAGTATCTTGTCCAAGACTGGATTCTTTAAAAACTGCTAGCGAGAGTTGACCAAAACACACACTACAAACGCCATAAGGGTCTGGATGTTCGCAATTAAAGACAGAGCGCATTTTAATGGTTTTACCCACGAGATGTTTATCTGTACTTTTCACGTATCGCAGCACACCTTGAGCATCGTAATAGTTCTTACCTTCGAGGTGCTTTAGATCCTCCTCATCGACTAGCCAACTTGTCCCATTTGTTGTACCGCAGTCTGTTTCATGTAAATTCCTTAAAATTTGAGAGATCTGTTGCTGGCGCCTAGAATAATATTCGGATTGCTCCAAAGGTTCTTCGGAATAGGCGAGCGCCTTAGCGGCGCTACGGCTCTCAATTTGTGAATCATAAGCACTGATGATGCCTTGAGTCAAATTGCGCATGATGGGCGGATTAAAGAGCCGAGAGTCAATATCGGTAATAAAACCTCGCACACCCACGCACTGATAGAGCTGACCTTCGTTGATTGTTTCACTTTTCACCAATTTGGTGAGCGCATTATGAGCAATCGCAGGATCATTGTAGAAGACATCTTTTAATTTTGCATAGATATCATCAATCATGTTTTGCGTCGGCATCAAAGGCGCGGCATCTAAAAGCGCTTTGATGGGTGGATAGGTAACGATCTCAACCAAGTCTTCAATACTAATGCCAAGAATCCACTCAGAGCAACGCACTGAGAGATCGTTGTACATTTTATTGATCGTCTCCCAAACCAGGCTGGCTAGAGTCTCTTTAAACTCAATCGGATCGATCCGAGCAAACATGGGATTCTGAGTCCGATTCTTGTTATCCTCGTCTCTAGGATCGATTCCATATACCACGAAATCATACAAATCCCATACTACATTACCCAGAAGCTTATTGGTATTATCCACCGATACCCACTTATTTCCAATGACTGAATTTAAGTGGTGCCGTTTCAAAATAGGCATACCTGGGAATCTACGCATAAATTCCCAGATGTACGCGCTATAAATCGTGGTGCCTTCGCTAACGTTTTCTAGGATACCGTCTTCAAATTGAATATCAAACTCTCCGCTTAAGGTCTCCCAAAGGGTTTCTACAGGAACTTCAAGCAGTTTTTGGGCTGACAGAACGATGCGACTCATTGTGTTTGTATTCCTCAATGTCACGGGAATCCCAGCGAGGGACGTACGGTTTATATTGGAATCCCCAGCCCGCGCATTCAGCCATGTGGCGAATTAATTGCATCGGACGGGAAGCTCCATACGGAATTACGTTGCGATCCACTAAATTGACGATATTAGCGGGTTTAGGGGCATGTAAGATATTTTTGACGATCAGCGCCATGGTATCTTTATTGGTATTACGATCCACGATTTCGGCAGTCACCCACGGCTCACAGTACGAGGCCACAATCCGCATTTCGGCTTCACCAAAACTACGAGTCGGCTGGCGTCGATTTGGATACGCGTGTTTATCTTGTCGTGTAATACGACTAGGCACGCCAAAGTGACCTAGTTTACAAGAGGCAATAGCCGCTGCGTCGACCCCAGTTTTATCTAGGATAATGACATACGCTTTACCAATCTCGAATTTTTCTTTAGTCTTAACTTTCTGTCCTTGATTATTGACGTATGTGACATAAGACTTAAGAGGCATGAAATCCTTTTGCACATCCAAGATGATATCGATCATCTCTTTATCACTGGAAGGTGGGTAGTACATGACGGGCAAAGTACGAGTGATCACAAAAGCAAGATGTTCGTACAATTCGCTGTCTTTAAGATTTTCGTGCCATGGCCCCATTCGGCTTGGCGATACTGCGTAATAAAAGGCTTTTAGTTTTTCAAACTCCTTTCTCACGAGTCCGTCTTTGTCTTTAAGTTCTAAGAGCTGAGGGGTTACTAATGATCCCCATTTCAAACCTAGATTTACAGCCATTTTGTGGACTAAGTCTCGACCAGCCGCATTTAAAAACGGTTCAATCGTACGGCCCAGCGTGCTGCGTTGAATGGTAGCTAGTGAATCACTAATAAACTGAGCCCGATTACCATGTTCATCGACAGGCATATCAGAATCAGGAAGAACTTTGACCACAATACCCTTATCTCCGAAACATCCCGAAAGCTTATTGCCTACGCTTGGGACGTTTTCGTAGCGCACGATAATCTTAATGCGCCAATCATCATGCTTGGCCAAGCGATACTGGCGTTGAGGTCGGGCATTTACCTTATCGTCTGTATACGCAATTGCCTCTACAATCAATTGTTCAAACTCGGGTGAGAGTTTAAGATTATCCGCCCCTCGTTTACTGATAAGATCTTGCCAAATACTTTTAATCGTCTTATGAAAATTCATAAGAGATCGCTGATATTTAAGCATCTGATCATCCATACCCGTTGGCACACGAGCTTGTTTACACAGGGGATCATGATGCACTTGAATATCAATGACTGTGCCACCAGGCGGTACATAGACCGCTTTATCAAAGATTGGAAAGTAGCGGCGCAGCGCATGATGGGATTGGTAGTAGGGCGCAAGATTATCATCGACCTCACGCAATACCATCAGTAGCCCATCATCACGAACTTGTTGTCCGATTTCAGGACAGATTTGGTACTTGTGTTCATTGCCGTAGATATTAAGCGGTATGAGGTCTGCGCCAAATTTAACGTCGCGCTCTTCGTACGTATTATACGTAAAAAGCTTAGCGCAGGATTCTGAGATAATCGTGCCGTCTTCAGAAGCCCCTGGTAAGGTGCCTTGAAAGACATTGAGCTCCACGCCGTACTTATAATCGCCGTTTGGAGTAATGGCCGGACTGTCGTAAAAAACAGTGTCTTTGGGAATAACCTCACCAGGGCGCAGTTTCTGGCTACCAGGCTGGGCGACGTAATCAAATCCAAAATACGGATGATTAGTCTTAAAGGTTCGAATATCTAATGCACCAATGGTCCGTGTTTCAAGTTCTTCATAAATGACAATATTTTGAGGATTGCTTTTAATGACATCCTCGCCTTCAATCTTAGGATAACGGGCGACGATGGAAATGATTTGAATATCGGATGGCGCTTTGATATTGAAAGTATACTTACCATACGCACGCTCCATACCGGTTTGATAACTACGCACCGTAGAGTGTTTGGGCACTAGCGTTTGACCGATCTGGGTAGCAAACATTTGCTTACGCGGTGAGGTCCCGTGCGCTGCAAACGGATCTAAGCCAGTCAGCAATAAAAGCTCACGATAAAGTTGATTCTTTTTATTATAGACTTCGTCTGATGTGCTTGGTGTAGACATGAAATTTCCTTTTTGATAAAACTATGGAAACAAAGCTTCCATAAGTAATATGTCATTAATCTTTTTTAGGCATTATTCTTTGATGAGAAATTTGTAAGTGAAAGTATTATGACTGATACGTTAGATTTGATGACCCCAACCTCTATCGAAGGTTTGATGGTTCAAAATTCTTTAGCTTGGGCTGATGATCCAAGAATTCGTCGGATTTTAGAAGATCATATTCTCTTTCTTTGGAACGGCAATTTATCGACTAGAGACTTAGAGGCCGGTGAATCCTTGCGTTACGAAGGCGATTTTGTAGGTCTAATGCGTTATATTGGACAACCACCCAATTACGATTGGGTCAATATGCGGCTAAATAACATTAGTGCAAGTTTTGATTGGGATGGTACCCGTACTTCAGTTTATTTAGTGGACCAACTTCAGTACAACGCTTTGATTAAACAAATCACGACTCAACTAGCCAATAAAAAATGAAGAAGGCATGCAAGGGGAGACCAAATGGTCTCCCCCGTTATGCCGCGTCACCGATAAACAGGACGTCCAAAAGAGGAGAAGGCGCTATTTTGTTGCATATGCAAAGCAGGATTTTGATTCGACATACCAGATACTAGCATCTGGTACTGTTGAAGTGGAATCCATTGATTGTTGAAGCTTACCATCACACCTTGAGGGGTTTGTACCATCTGAGGTTGTTGCATCGGAACAGCCATTGGTTGCTGCATACCAACACCCATTCCCATACCCATTCCCATAGCTGGCATGGCATTAGCCATACCAACAGGCATCATGGTATTTCCAACGACACCGACTGCTTGAGGCGCGCCTCGGGTGCCAAGTAGATCTGACAAAGAAGCCATCTTCTTAGCGGCCTGGACAGTATTAGTGGCAGGCGCTGAGGCCGGTGTTGGTGAAGTGGTTTGAATTCCAGCAATGGGATCAACAACTGACTTCTCTGACACTTGTTCACGAACTGGCGCGCTAGCGTAAGGCTTATTGTCTTTCATCTCGATAAAGCCTTGTTCGAGCTTGCTATTTTGACCTTCGTTGCCAGGTTGCATTGGAATCATCCGGACCTCAGAGCGAAACACATTGGTGTTATCCAAGTAATGCGCCCATCCCAGTTCGATTTCCTCAATACCTTGATTTTGGTTGCCCAATTCTTGAATCAGTGCATTGACTTCGATGCAAAGATTCTTCATAGCGCCCAGCACCGATTCAAACTTAGGCGCTAGATCCGAATTAGATCCAAAACTATAAGCATGAGGCACATCGATATCCCGATACAGATAACGGAAAATGGCCAAGATGCAGTCTAAAAACTCATTACTCAAAGTAACAGACTTAAGCTTCTTTGGACGCGCTTTCAGTTGCTCATAAAGCGGAAAGCTGACAATAGCCCCCCATTGATAAGCCCGATCACCGATGCGCGGACTTTTCTTTAAGAATACTCGAGCGATCTGGAAATCATTATCCTCGATACTAATCTTAGCGATTAGCTTCTTAAATGTGTCAATGGTCGATTGCTTTGCGTTTTTAGCAATGCTGAGCAACTCGCTTTGCACGGGAGTAAGCGAAGCATGCAGACCATGCGAGGCTGTCATCTCCAACAAGGCGATGATGGTAACAATGGCTGTAGTAGAGTAATTATACAGAAACCACTGACGATACGCTTCAATGACTGGACTAGGACCTTTAGTGAAGTCTTCAGCCAGAGGGTGAAAACGTACTGTGTTGGCGTAGTGTTTAGAAAGAATAGTATCGGTAGGCAGCGCAAGTTGCATTGCCTCGCCAGTTTCTGTCTCTACTTTAGCAGGGATTTGTTTATCGCCTGTAAATAGATGAACAAAACCTGTTTCATCAGGATGCGCGTCAGCTGCGGCAAGCACCTCAGTATACCAACGCAAAAGAGAAGGTTTTTCCATTTTTTTCCCTTAGAAAGGAATGTGGTTCATAATTGCATCACTATTATCGTAATTGGCCGAGAGATTGGTGTTAGCCATAGCAACGCGATTATTAAACGCAGATTGCAATTCATTCGTCAAGTTATAAAAGCCATCTGCGATGTTTTGAGCTGAGGTTTGATTACCAGCCAGTACTGGTGCCATCAGACTTGAGCAGAAAGTCGGCGAGACAAATTCTCCGTATTGATCGTTGATCGTGAGTAGCATCTTAATGTCCCCAATAAACTCACAAACTGCATGCAGCGTAAAGCGTGTTTGGTTATTAAAGGAGAGATCCGAGATGATTTCATTTTTCAGCCGCGTAATGAAACGATACCAGAAGGGCTCTGGATTTACGTCAGCCACAAACAGATTGCCGCCAGTGAAGGCTTCAGTAAATTGTCCTGTTTCATTGGTGATAGAAAATGCAATACTACTGAACATATTTTCCGCCATCAACGAACCAATAGAGTCCCGAAGCATCGTAGCAGATTGCTGAATATAGCGTGCATCATCCCAAGTCGACGAATTGTTCGGATCAACCGGAGCAAAGCTTTGTGGAACAAAACTAGGCATCACGCTATTGCGCAAGAAAATCTTAGTGATTTCATCACGCATCACGTTGTTATCGATTCGCACTAGATCCGCCCACGTAAAGTCGTTACCCACGAGCGTCTCTTCGCTATTGTTCATCAGCATGTTAAGAAAGGGGTCTACGCGTTGAGAATCTTCACGTACTTTCTCGGCAGCTGAAGCTGCAAGATTATCAAACCCTTGTCCGTACTGCTCCACGTCCAAGAAAGCTGAGCGCTGCGCATCGAGAATACGGGCTGCGTAGGCAGTGGGATTTGCATTGACAATGTTTGACAGCGTCGCTCGATTCGTAAGTGTGGAGCTCTCAAAAGCAATGTTGTTATTGAGAATCTGTTCACGTACAGGTGCAGTTCCAATAAAGTTAAGCACGTCAGTTGGGCGAATGAGCGCGCTTTGCATCATCTGCGTGCCATTGTAATTATAATTAACCAGAACCTGATTCATGCGAAACGGAACAAGACGCCGCACCGGAACCCCATTTTGCATGGTCGTATCAACACGAAACTGAAAGCTATTGTTGATGTAAAACCGCATATTGGGATCGAGCTGTTGGGTTTGAAGCGAAACCCCGACGTGATCGGTATAACCGGTCAGATACTGAACGATCATTCCAACCATGGTTTGAATTTCGATAGTGGCAATCCAACGCAAGCGCTCGGCGCCCCAACCGCCTGGCATCATAAGCTGCATAGTCGTATCGACTTGGATGCTCGGTTTGACAAAACCCGCAGTCTCGCCGCCGAGCGTAGTCGGGCTAATCGGTCGATTCGGGTCGATACGGTTTAGAAGCTCATTGCGTTTATGCTGCTCTGTGCTCAAGGTGTAGGGGCGCACGTACTGTGGCTGATAACCACCTGTGTATCCCAATATCAAACTAACAACTCGGGCCTTTGATACGTGGTTCATCATGAAAATAACTCCGGTAGAATGAGAGAGTAGAGTAGAGTAGAGTGTTAAAACTGCATAGCTTCGAACTTCTTCAAACTGTCAGGATGAAAAGGTCGTTCAAAACTACCAATGTGAATAAAGAGTTTTGCTAGTTGTACGCGAATATCGGGCGGGATACGCCATTCACGGCGTCGACCTGCGTTAACCATAGAAGTGTCTAATTCCTTAAGCCAATTTTCATGGATATTCATCACCCATTGTTGAGAACTCATCATCTCGACAATATTTTTAATTGTAGTCAGAGGCGTAGGTTCTACTTTACTATTAGCACTACGAGAACTGGTGCGTTTCAAATGTGGATAGAGTTCACGAATCTTATCGTTCATCGTGCGCGGAATGTTCATCCTAGCTGTATGAGTCGATCCACTTAAACCGCTAATATCCTCTTTGATCGTAGCGGTGATAAAAGCAGCCAATTCTTTATAGCCGTATTGCCACAACATGGCTTGTACTACGTTATACAAACCGAGACTTGGAATACGAAGGATATGCTGCAATACGTCTGGTGCTAGATACGGACCAATCAGATTTTGTACTAGGATAGATTGGGCTTTATAAAAAGGCACTGGTCCTAGCATAAATTGACTGGCCTCGCATGCTTGCTTGAAGATTTCTCGATCCAATTGCGGGCATAGCACTTGAATCGCCCATTCTGTATCGCTTGCATAAAACTCCATTAGCTCATAATTACCAGGGCTGTGTTCGGTTGGAGTCTTATAAGTCTCTAGAATTGAAAGCTTGGATTCTTCATCTGTGTTAGAAGAGCCTACATCTTTATCACGGACCTTACCAGAGGAAAAGTTATTCTCATAACCGAGCAAGCGCTGGCTAAGATAAAAATGGATGTAGGTAACCAAATGGGAATTTGGTTGTGTGGGATCTCCTTTTAGATTTCCGACGGTAAGCCTACGAACAATGATCATGTACAAAATCCAGACTGGGAAAGTCTCGCTGCTAATCCCATCTAGGATCGGAGAGGCTTTTTGTTTATCGGTCTGGATAATATCGTTAACATAGACTTGGAGTTTATCGTAAGCTTCGCAATGCTCAACGACTGTGCCTTCAAGCAGTTTCCCGGCTCGGAATTCTTTAAAGTTTGTACCAGCACTAGCGCCTGTTTGAAAAATAAACTCTCCAAATACTGGCACTAAAGCCCGAATACAAATCGCTAGACCTAAGAGTTTAATATAATCCTTTTTCAGATATGTCTTATTGCGTGTGCCTGCTTCAATAAAACGAGTCGCAGCCATGGTATCATTACTGCTATACTCACTCAAAAGACTAGGCGATACATAAAGCCGTGCACTAATCTGAGCCCAGACGGCCAGGTCATCCGGGTTATGCAGACGAGTGAGTTCTTTCACATACGGACCAAGCTCGACAGTCAAGCCATCGATGGTACCACCAAATTGAAAGACTTCGTGAATCTTCTTATAGACATCAAAAACTTGTTTTTGAAAGCTTTCTGGCTTTTCGTACCAGAACTGATTGATTTGTTCAAAAATATCGAATTCGTTTTTACGGTGCGAAGTGTTATTAAACACCGTCACATCCCAAAGTAAATCTTCCTGGCCATAGACAACGCTAATCGTAGTTGGTGTTCTTTGGATGATGCGAAGACTTTGATGTTCAGTTGGCACAGACTTTCCTTTGTTTCAAAGAGAGTGAAGAGATTTATCCATTACAAAGGTGTAATATGTAATTGAAATTGGTTTAGACTATAGTGAAAGGCATACTGGGGAGAGCATTAAGTTAAGCTCTCCCCAAATATGTTCTTCTTCTGTAGTTCTCTTTCTTATTAAGTCAGAGAACGGGGACTACCCGCCAGATTTTCTCTGGTGCTCAAAGGAGCAGTCCCCTCAATTAAAAGGAATGTCTTCGTCGTAATTGGCAGATGCCGCAGGCGCATTGCCGCCGCCTTGGTTACCGCCACCATAGTTATTGCCACCTTGCTGCTGATAACCACCTTGTTGACGATTGTTATTGTAGCCGCCACCTTGGTTACCACCTTGTTGCTTAGGCATCCGGTGTTCATAATTACGAATCACCAGATCCATAATCAACGGCACTGTGGTATCTAGAAAACCTTGAGCCCACAGTTGCGAGAGCTGCGCAGCATTCATCTCTGCGCCGCCTGAAGTCATGATCTTAGAGCCCAGCGGCGGAGCAAAACTAAACGGAATGCGCGGACGCTCCTTTTTGCTAGCATCCATGAGCATCACAACAATCTTACCGTCTTCCAGACGACGAACCACCAATGTCCAAATGGGTAGACGGGTATCGGAGCGCTTGCCAGCACCAAAGAACTTAAAGTCTTCGAAAGTGTAGGCCGCATCAAATGCTGTCGTGCTTGCTAGCGCAGCTTTTAGCGCGGCCGTAAACCAACCAAACTGTCGATAAGACAATTTAGCCGAGATACGTCCTTTTTCATTAGGAAAAGTAGAAGCATCGTTTTCGTCATTGGTGAAAACACTGATGGTGACCTCACCCTTATTGATACCCCACTTCCAAGCGGCCCATTTACCTTCTTGTGTAGACGGAGCACTCATGGAGCTGTAACGCGCGTCAAGGATATTATATTCGCGTTGCTGCTGTTGCTGATTGTTGTAAGCCATGATGTTTAGTTTTCCTGTAATTATCAGAAAGTTTATTTGTCTATTTAGAATACTATTCAATTAATAGACGATATGTATTAAATATAACTTTTTACTTGAAGTATTCCAGCAATTCCTTACGGGATTGTAAATCTGGGATACTTTCAATATTAAACCGCGCTTTGTCTCTTGTAGTAAGAAAAGACCATTTGTACTTGATGGCAGTAGCAAGCACCAATTTTCTTAGACTGGACTTAATCGGTCTAAAGGTTTCATTATCCCCAAATATCTGTAACATACTGGAGATAAAAGGAATTTCGATAAGCTCTTTACCATTATGGAATTTAGTGTGCCAGAGGTTACGTCCTTTAATTGCTCCAGTGTGAGACTCTAACAGACTTAATTCTTTAAAATTTTGATAAGAAAGCAAATCGACGGGAATATGGGTGATGATTAAAGTTTTTTCATAAAACCGTTTATCCATAAAACCTTGAAAGATAAACGATTCTACTTCGGCTTGATCTAGGATGTTTTTTGTATATTCCCAAGCTTTTCTATAACAAAGATCTAACGCCTTTTGTTTCTCGGTGTTCGGGATTCTAAGCTCTGCATGAGGAAAGCTCTTTTCGATAAAACGGTATCCGCAGTAATAAGCTCGCACTTTAATGTGAGGACCGTGTTCTTTTAAGATTTGCTTAATAAAACCAAGCTCTTCGAGGACGGTCATCGCAATGTCTGATGGCGAAATATTACCAGGCTCTTTACCTTCAACCGAACCAACAATATTACGAATCAAAGTTCGAATATTAATCCACAATGCCTCATAGGGCTTAGTTTGATTAGGTGTGTTTTTAACCTGACCATTTTCATCTAAACCGATTCCAACTAAAGACTCTAAGGCTAGACTGGTAGCAATAGAAAGTGGGAAATACCCTACGACACGCTCGGTGATTACTTTCATGGTTATTACCTCAATTCCTCTACGGCCTTAGTAATAATAGTCAAAAGCTTTGGATCGGTAAAATCCTTGCGTTTGAGTCGTTCATGAATTAAGCTACCGATATTGTCTTTATTAATGACTGTCGGAATAAAAGCAGCGTGTTTGAGCTCCACTTTTTTTACCTTTTTCTTCTCAACGATTTTCTTAGGTTCAGAAAACCGTACCATCGGGAAAGCATTGTAGAGCTCCGATAGATTAGAGAAAATAGGATTTGAAGCCTCGCTCTTTATTCTTAGCGTGACATCTTCGCCTACTGTCCTTACTACTTCTTGGACTTTGGCTAAGGTTTGACTTGTATCGAGTCCTGAACAATCTACAGTGATAAAGAGTTCGGCTTGAGTATTTTCTATAAATTCGGTATGAAAGACGTGTTGCTCATCAAACCAGAAATGATAATACCCTTTAGGATCTTCCTCATTGTGGCTGATCCGACCAAATGAGCCTTGAGCGTAGATCTTACCAAGCTCAGAGCGCAAGTGTACATGCCCAATAAAAATACCGTAGCGCACGATATTTTCATATAAAGTGTTATCGTGACACGGTAGATTCAAATTAGCAGGCACTTGATGCTTAAACATACCATGCATGATGGCCAGATCGACTTGTTCTAATTGTTTCTCTTTTAGTTTGGAATCGACTTGGCTATAGATGATGGAATGATCATGATGTAAGTCATCTGGCACGAAGAGCAGATCCATATTGAATCTGTCATCGTGCCAGATGCTTAGCTCTTTGATATAATAAAGATCAGCCTCGATACCACTGGCACGATTTAAACTCACGAGTAGCTCAGATTGAGCCCATTCATGACTTTTCGTGCCTTCTAACACATAGATCCGAATCATGCGTCGCTTACATTCCCTTAATATAAAGGTAAGCGAGTTGATAATATTATCTAAATTCGGATGATTTAAACTTAATAAACGATCCCAAAGATCGCCTGCAATAAAGAAAGTGTTGATCGAATCAATCAAAGCGTTTTGACTTGTCTGAGAACAAAACACGTCGCGCAAGGCTTTGAGCATTTTATTATCGTCGATGCGATTATTGCCGATGTGAACATCAGAGATCACAATCGCATTCATTTTGTTATTCTTCATCCTCATCCCATCCTTCTAAGCTACTCGCAGTCGGATTGGTAGAACCAGTGTTTGAAACAGAATCTTTAGAGGCGGCAGTACTTTTTGGGTCTTTATACACTTTGGTAGCCACATAGCCTTCTGGAATACCTAATTCGGTATCAGTAAAACCGGGAATCCGAATAACCTCTTTACCGTAATGCGCAAAAACCTTGTTCCAGCGCTTAAACAGATCAAAGTACTGTTCTTTATTTTTAATGCTTTCCCACTTCTTAGCACCTAAAAGCAACAACAGTTTGGCTCCACGAATAGGAAGCCTAGAATCAATTTGGTTGATCCGCCCCATGAGTTCGTAATATGAATTCTGAGGATCTCTAGGGGTATTTAAATTGATTTTGTCGTTACTGAAGATAGGTGGAACACGCAGGACTTCTTCTTGTGTTTTTGAGTTCACAATAGAAAGTTCGCGGTTAGGTCCACCAGCATAATTGCTATAGACATACAGATCGACCCCTGAATACTTATTAGGCTCGCCTGTAAAGAGCGGTAAAAAGGCGTCTTCAAACTGCTCTTCAGTCACTTTGACTCGAAGATATTCGTCAGCAGTATTGACGGCTTCAGCGATGCGCTGGCGCTCGTTATATTCCCAATTCAAGGTGTGTTGAGCAAGAATATCGTCTGGTTGACTTAAATCAATATTAGGTATGGGTTCCAAAATTTCTTTTTTAGTTTCAGTCATGGCTATCCACTCTAGTTACGAATTAACTCTCTCGTAAGATTGCGACATTGAATATTTCTTTACCGAAAAATTCACCATGTTCGTACTTAAGCTGAACAATCCGTCTAAGATCAGCCGATACCTCTACGGTATTTCTAGTAAAGCCGATGCGTTTTGTAAATAAGAATTGATAATCCGGCACACGTTCTTTAGTGGCGCGTAATAAAACGGGTAAAGGCTGTTTTCTTAAGACTGGATTGACAAACACCGTTAATAATTCTTCCCAAGTGCTCTCTTTGGTATTACAGGCGGCATCGATTAAAACGATATTTGGTAGCATAGCCATGAGGATTCAGTGTATGAAAATATTATCGACAATTAACCGTTATTAATACTGGTCAAGAATTTATATTGACCGTCTGCTTCTTGTAATAGCCTTTGTAAATTATAACTTTTTTCGCCTTCAGCTACCATGACTCTAATGACTAAAGTTACGCGAGGTTTTGGGTCATTTAGCGCTTCTTTCTGAGTGATATCAACGACAGCTCGATCAAACACCCGTTGTAGATAATTCTCTAAGGTATCTCGAAGTAAAACGATAGTACTGTTGACATTACCATTTCGCTCTTTGAACATACCAGGCAGACTGGTTAGCGAATTCTTAAACGTATTAGATTGAGAATTCATGGTGGCTAGCGCATTGGCCATTGCTAGATCCGCTTTGAGCTCTGGACTTTTAACATAAGTCTGTAGACTAAGGCTTGGCATATCAAAAGACATTTTGTACACTCTATAAAAAGATTATCATAGCATGACGGCACACTACCCTAAATAGCTAAGGCGTTCTATTTGAGTTTGAGTAGGTATTTTGTTTACATACAATATACTAAGTAAGTTTGTTTATTTACTAAAGAAAAAATAACGGCATATAAGGGTAGACCGTGATGGTCTACCCAAATATGCTCTCTACTTATAATTTTGCATTAAAAGTAGACGTCGGATCTCGTTTACCATAAAGCACGTAGCTTAAGCTAAGCATTTGAGTCTCGATGATATCGGTCTGTTGATCGATCTGAAGTTCGTCTTCACTATCGGTAAAGAACATCTCTACTCGATCCTCAGTATCCTCATCACCTTCAATCAATAAGCCATTATGTACTGCTTGATAGACTGGATGATCCCAACCACTACAATCGGGATACATATCGACAAAATGCCCGTCATAACCAGCAATTTCTTGCTTTCTATAACGCTCCAATAGAGTTGGTTCACTCATGATGTAATAACGCATTTTCTCAGCCGCTTGTTGTAGCTGTTCAATATCGTTATAAGTCTGAATGATATCTGGTAAGAAAGCGTGTTTAAGTTTATTCAACGCCGCTTTCATCAAATTTAGTGTATGACTACCAGAATAGTCTTCAGCGATCTGGTGAACCTTATCTAGGAAGGTGGATTGCATACTGCCGAAAGCTTCAGACAACGCGCTTGTGCTTTGCTTGACTAGTGCTAATGCCCCAGGATGAGGCTGGCCGTATACCGCAGCCCTGAAATCAAGATCTGATCCTTGGATGATCTGGACCATGCTCCATCCTTATTTACTGTAAGAGAGAGTTTTGCATCGGCTCAATGTGAACTTACACTGAACATTTCGACCATTTTCCTTTGTTTACTCATATCAATTTCCTTTTCAGAGTGTACGTAGTTAGCGATGGTTGCCATGACTGTTTTTGGCATTGCTACATTACTAGAGATCTTGCGAGAACCACGCAGATCAAACGCGCTGTAGACTACAGATAAGCGCTCCATTCCTTGTGCCATTTTTTGATCAGGCATAAGAGTGAAGTTAAGCGAATCTCCCGATACGCAATTTTGGACTATTCCTTGCTCTCATGTAAGAGAGCCCCTCCATTTATGGATATAAATCCATCCTAGTAACATCATAGACTCTTTTGAAGTCCTTAGATGTCCTATGAGTCTCTAGACCATGATACGTCTTTCGAACGTGTTTTGGTACGGTGTTACAGCTTATGCTGCTTTCGCCGTTTGAGAAGGGTTTAACCACCATGCATCACTACATGGGTCGACAGAGTTTAGTTTATCGAAGTCAGCATTGAGAGGGCGGACTGTAAGAATACTAATGGATGTAGTCACGTCTGTGACGTCATCTTTAATTTTGGTAATATATACCAACTGGATGGAGTTACGATACAGACTTGGATTACGATTCTTCGTACAAGCAAATCCCCGTCCATTCGGCGTCTCTTGTAGGAGCTCATCGAAGAGTTCCCTAAAGAGAGGATGCCATTTATTGACATGGCTTTCAATGAGAGTATCAATCTCATACGGCGTAAACCTAATACCAGTATCAGGATTAATCCGTTTAGCCAACTTATTGACTAAGTGGTAATGAAAGATTGTCATGGCCACATTCCACGGAATATAAATATCTCGTTCGTTATGTGGATCAGTAATAGAGGAGACTACAGTGCGAAAACTTAGCCAAGTACTTAATCCGAACACATTGCGCCGAAAGACTCCAGTTTTCTGTGCAATGGTGGTTCGATCACTTTCCTTATTGTAAGTCGCAATCTGACACAACGCCTTGATGACACGCATCTCTTTTTGTTTTAGGGTCAGATTGGAATACTCAGAATCAATGCCTACCATCAGCCAGAGCGCATCGATAATGCCCGCTAGCTTTGGGTCCATATAAGTCGCAAAGTTATTACTCTCTACCACTAAAAGGACTTTATTGGGAATAGGAATGACTTTAGAGAAAATCTTATCTCGATTTTCTCGGATAAAAGTGCGTAACTCTTCATCAGCTTTTTCAGTATCCGAACTCTTAGATAGAGACCGCATACTAAAGAGTGTATCCATGATGGAATCAAAATGATTATAAAAATTAATGATTCCGCGCGGTATTTGCATATTCTCTAATTGAGAAATTGCAACTGGCTCTTTACCTGGGCCGCTATAGCTATAGTCCATCAACCATCGGATAACATCAAAACGGCTGATCTCAAAGCGCTTAGAGATGATTCTAAGTACCGTAGGATTGATAAGCGCAGGAATTCCTTTTGGAGCCTGAATCCATACTAAAGAATTAAGATCAGTAGAACGGTTAGAGAGGACCGGAGTTCCGCATTTATCGCAAATACAGCCTAGATTCTTATACGTATCAAATTCTCCGCATTCACAAGACGGAATATCTTCGATGACGGTGTTAGAACGCTCAGAAATATAGCGGGTGTAGAATTTAGAGTTAATACGCTCTTTATCCTCAATAGTGGAATCTTGCATCAGATTCACATTTTGAGGACTATACGCTTTCTCTAGTGCATTGCGGTGTTTGACCGAAAGTGCTTTGCTAAAGAACTCATGCTTGGCGAGCTGTTGGAAATCGAGAATTGGAGGCTTGACGTGGAGTCTTTCGTTATAAATCTCGTCATGTTTGGTAATGACAAGGCTTACACCCATGGATTAAACTCCTAAAGAATACTAAAAAAGACAAGGCATAAAAGAAGGAGAGTTGCCTCCCCTTCTTTTACGGACTTCTTTTACTTAGAACTAGGTTAGACCGACCAGCGATTGAACTGACCGATACCCATGGCACCACCACCCACAGCACCAAAGGACGAGAAGATCGTACCACCCATGTTCGGAGCAATACCGGTACCAGCACCAGCATAAGCCATGCGATCATCCCGACGCGCGTCGCTCGGCAGGCTGATGTAAGGCTTAAAGCCCAGGGCGTCGACGGACTTGACGTACGCTTCAATGAAATTGGCGGAGAACACCAGACGGAATACACGCGAAGTGTAGGTCGGAGGAGCAATCACGTTTTCAATGACGTTACGCAGATCACGAGCACGCATGGGCATGGGCATCGCACGATTGACAAGCGCATCAGACCAAGTCCGGCAGTACAGCGGCGTGGTTTCAGCAAACTTGTTCATCACGGCAATGGTGTCCACGTCACGCGAGTCACGCAGATTACCGTCACGATCCGGATAATAACCGACTTCCAGCACGGAGTCAATCACCGCAATCGGACCACCCTTCCAGTGCTTGGCAAACTCGCCATTGAACAGCACATTCATGGTGTCGATCACACGCTGGTAGGCGCTGCGATATTCCTTGTCTTCAGTCTGACCATTTTCCGCCAGTGCAGCCTTCAGTAGAATCGACTCATTCTGATAGTCTTGACCGCCGACTTCAACATCAATGGCCAGCTCAACGGTATCAGAGAGAATCTTATCCAGAAACTCCGGCAGCAGATGGCTTTCACCACCAAAGATATTGACGCGCTCACCGGCTTCAGGCGAAGTCGGGCCGCCCGCATTGAGCTTGGCTTCAATGTTAAGCACACCGACGTCATCGGAAGCACCCGGCCCAGAGTTCTGCGCCGGATAGAAGGTTTGATGGCTGGCCTTGTTCTGGAACAGAGCAATAGCCGGAATCAGACCCATCAGCTTAGCGCCCAACGTGTTGGTTTGGTGATTGCGCATAGCCGTCACGATCATCCGAGGACGATAGGTGCGAACTTCCGGAAACTGCTGGCCCAGCGGGTTGATACGAACCGCTTGTTCAGGCGCGTAGAGCAGTTCACCATACAGAGACAGCGAAGAGATGATCTCAGACGGTTGCAGCACTTCGCCCGTTTGTTGGTTGACGATTTGGCGAGTGCGCAGTTGCACTTCCAGATCCCGACGCTTGGGACGACCCAGTACGTCACGCGGTTGGACTTGACCCTTGGTGCGGTGAACCGCTACTTCCAGAGGACCGACGTTTTGGATGCGAGCCAGATTCACGTCGTTGAAGTTCGGTGAACGCGAAGCGGCCACGCCCAGGCAGCTATTGTAGGCCACTGCCAGCAGTTGATAGACTTGTTGCTCATTAGCCCAATCAAAAGTCCCGTTAGAGACTACGGTACCAGAAGCACGGTTTAGACGCACACCCGGATTCATGGACTTCAGAATCTCGCCCGATTCCTTGATGACTTGCGCGAGCGCATCATCGGGCAGGCTCATCACTTCAACCGTGGTGTTAGAGCCTTGCATGTTTTCGTTACGAGTGGTAGCACCCGCATCGCCAGCCAGCACGATGGTGTAGTAGGTACGACCAATTTGCGGTTGATTACGGTTTTCGTAGGTGAGTACCAGAGCCGAATAAGGCAGCTTCTTATACTCAGCACGATCCAGGGTCACCAGACCGACTACATTTTCCTTACGCAGTGTTTCGACTGCTTTCTTCAGTTGAACGCTCAGTGCTTCCTTAGCCCGGTGCAGTTGCTCGGAGCCTGAGTTAAAGGACATCTGCATGCCAGTACCGAAGATACCAGCGCCCAGTTCATTGATACCGTATTGCATCGCACCCATGCTGCTCGACTGGGTTTCAGCGCCCAGCTGGGTTTGTTGTTCGGGAGTACCAGGCGTTTGATCAGACGTCGGTTGATTTTGAGATGCACCGGAAGAACCAAATTGTACAGAACTCATTTTCTGTGTTTCCTTGTTTGATAAAAAACAGTCTTTGCAAAGATTGTTGTATGATGATAAAGAAAGCGTATTGTTGGGAAATGAAGCCTCTACTATCCTCATACACTTGGGTGATATGTATTTAAATTTAAGTTAGATCACACTAATAGAAGATATTTATGTCTAAGGACTTTACTTCAAAAAACAAAAAGAACGGCAAAAACATCATAAGGCTATACTCCACTAGTCAGAATAACCAGGGGAGTGTAAGTGCTTTACGCACATCTACATACTATTAGTATAACAGTATTTTTTTACGTAATTACATTACATGGCATAACGAGGGGCTCAAAACCCCTCGATTATAATTCAAATGTTTAGAAAGTGATCTGGGAAGGGTTTCTTAGGATCTTGAGGCACTTCGCTATGAGATAAGATAGTGCATACATAATTGTTGTCCAAAATAATATAACGTTTTGCAACATTCTTTACAAAGCGCGAAATATTGCGTTCGATGATTGCGTCAATTTCTTGCGGCTGATTATAAATCTCACCAGGGATAAAAGAGTACCGATTAACCCCATCAATAAAAGTACAAGGCTCATAACCGGAGAGCACTGGCAATAGCGTGCTGGCTTGTAAAGGTTCGATGAGGTCTTGACTGGTCAGTAAAACCCCATTGACTTCTACTTTAAAATACACTGTAAAAACAGTTTTAATTTTGTCTTGATCTAAAAACATACTAAAACCTCTGATCCCAATGCTATGGAAATTCTATTCAATTCATAAATAAAAGTAGATACGTTTATGTACCAGCTATTTAATTTACCCCAAACAACTAATACCGGCACTTTAACACATCCGTATTGGAATACTGTAAAAGCAGGTCTACTTGTAAACTTAAACCGGGTGATAGACTATTATCGCTCACATACTTTTTCAGCCCCTATTGACACAATCTTAGTCTCTATTATTAATGCCATGGGTACTGGACCGGGCTTAAGTGATAGTGAGTATTATAGCTGGTTACAACGCAATTCTTTATCGGTATCACAAGGGCTACAGATTA
>Ga0182744_1001283_pt1 | contig 22101 bp, 20 predicted proteins | sample eDN3rd30CKraftMG_FD_128525 | JGI IMG/M metagenome (GOLD analysis project Ga0182744, IMG submission 128525) | Enriched Miracle-Growth compost microbial communities from Emeryville, California, USA - eDNA 3rd pass 30_C Kraft MG (version 2) (version 2) ...
CAACGCCTGTGCATCGCCCGCGCCCTCGCGGTCAAGCCCCGCGTGCTGCTCATGGACGAGCCGTGCTCCGCCCTCGACCCGACGTCGACCCGACGCATCGAGCAGACGATCACCGAGCTCTCCAGCGAGGTCACCATCGTCATCGTGACCCACAACATGCAGCAGGCGGCCCGCGTCTCCGACCAGTGCGCCTTCTTCCTCGCCGAGGCCGGAACCCCCGGCTTCATCGTCGAGCACGGCGACACCGAGGCGATGTTCGGCGAGCCCCAGGACCCGCGCACCTTCGACTACGTGAACGGCCGCTTCGGCTGAGCCCGACAGCAGCTCGACGGCGCCCCGTCGGGGCGACGGCGCCCGACGCGTGCGGCGCCCTCGCTCTGGCGGGGCGCCGTCGGTCTGACGACCTCTGACGGGACGACAGACGCCCAGGCCGGACATCGTCCGACCTGGGCGTCCTAGGGTGCGCCCGGGCAGATTCGAACTGCCGACACCCGCTTTAGGAGAGCGGTGCTCTATCCCCTGAGCTACGGGCGCAGAACCGCCTCCCAGCCTAGCGGAACCGGGAGCACCGGAATGTTCGGTCCACGGTCCGTGTTCTGCCCACATCCAGCTCGCGCGCCTGTCCCGCGCGACACCGGCCGCGAGCACCGTCGCGGTCGCCGTCCGCGGTGCGAGCCCCACAGGACTCCGGCCCCTGCCGGTGGAAGGATGGACCCATGACCGAGAACGCCGTCGCCACCAGCGCGCCCGCCGCCAGCACCCCTGCCCCGCGCATCGCCGCCGCCGACCCCGCGAACCCCGCCTCCGCCCCCGTCACCGTGGTGCGAGAGTCGCACCGCCGCTACACGGGCTACTCGCCGCGCGGCGGGGTCGTCCACATCGGCGACGCCTCCTTCCCCGACACCTTCACCCCGGGCGAGCTGCTCAAGGTCGCCCTGGGCGCCTGCGCGGTGATGAGCTCCGACGCGGTGCTCCAGCGCCGCCTGGGCGACGACTTCCCGATGACCGTGGTCGTCGACGCCGAGAAGAACGAGGCCGAGAACCGCTACACCCACCTGACCGAGTCGATCAGCCTCGATCTCGCCGGGTTCGACGACGCCGCGCGTGCCAAGATCATCGACATCATGGGTCGCGCGATCGACCAGGCATGCACGGTGGGCAAGACCATCGAGCACGGTGCCACGGTCGAGCACGTCGCCGTCGAGCCCGCCGTGGAGCGGGGGGCGTCCTCCTGATCCGGCCCAGCGCGGTCCGGGCACAGCTGCAGCGCGCCGTCGAGCAGGCGGTCGACCGCGCTGCGGCGGTGCCCACGGCCACGATCCAGCTGCACGTCGACCGGATCCGGCGTCGCAACCCCGGTGCGACGCCGGCCCAGGTGCTCGACATCCTCACCACGCAGTACCTGCGCCTGCTCCAGGGCGCCGGCGGCGCGGTGGGCGTCGCCGCGGCCCTGCCCGCGGTGGGGACGGCGACCGGGGTCGCGCTGAGCGCCGGCGACGTCGGCACCTACTTCACGGCCTCGGCCGCCTACGCGCTCGCCGTGGCGGACGTCCACGGCGTCACCACGGAGGACCCGGAACGACGGCGCGCGCTCCTGCTCGCCACGGTGCTGGGTCTGCACGGCTCGCGCGCGGTCACCGAGGCGCTGTCACCCGGCGCGATCGGCTGGGGACGCAGCCTGCTCAAGGTCGTGCCGCGCTCGACCGTCAAGCGTGTCAACAAGGCGCTGACCGGGCGCCTGGTGCGTCACCAGGTGGCCAAGCAGTCGGGCCTCTTCTTCGGCAGGCTGGTGCCGCTCGGCATCGGGGCCGCCGTCGGCATCATGGGTGCGCGCGCGCTCGGGCGCACCGTCGTCACACAGTCGGCGCTGGCCTTCGGACCGCCTCCCACGACGTTCCGGCGCGAGCCGCTCAGCCGTGAGCCGCGATCTCCTCGTCGGCGTCTGCCTCGCAGCGCCGGTTGATCACGAGCACGGGGCACGCGGAGTGGTGCAGCACCGCCTGGCTCGTCGAGCCGAGCAGGAGACCGGCGAAGCCGCCGCGCCCGCGTGAGCCGAGCACGACGAGGTCGGCGTTCTTCGAGAACTCCGTGAGCAGCTCGGCACCCGTGCCGTCGAGCACCACGACCTTCACCTCGACGCCGTCGATCTCTTCCTTGGCCTTGTCCACGAGCCCCTGCAGGCCCGCCTTGAGGTCGGCGATCACCTGGTCCCGGTCCACGGTGGCCGGCAGCCAGGCGAGCAGGCCCGCACCGGAGGCGATCGGCACGCCGCCGACCGCGACGAGCTCGGCGTCCCACAGCTTGGCCTGTCGCATGGCGATCTTCAGCGCCGCGTAGGAGGTCGGCGAGCCATCCACCCCCACCACGATCCGTGTGATCGGCCGCAGCGGCGGTACGACGTCGGGATCCGCGCCCTCGACCCGCCCGAACTGCAGGGGCACGACGACGCTGGGGCACCCGGCGTGCGCGGGCAGCGCCGAGGAGACGGTCCCCAGGAGCCGCTCCGCGAAGCCCGAACCACCACGGGTGCCCACGACCACCAGGTCGGCGCTGCGGCTCGCCTCGATGAGCGCTCCCGCCGCGTCCCCCGCCACGATGTGCGCCTCCGCGCTGAGTCCCGCGGCCTGCGCCCGCGTACGGGCGTCGTCGGCCACCTCCTGCGCACCGGCCGCGATCGCCGAGTCGTCGAGAGCCGCGTAACCGCCGTCGAGCGAAGCCGTCGTGAACGACGGCAGCGAGTACGAGCAGATGGCCACGAGCGTGCGCTCGGTCTTCTTCGCGAAGGCGATGGCCCAGTCGAGAGCGTGCCTGCTCGCGACCGAACCGTCGACGCCGACGATGACCTCGTTGGATCGTCCCATGTCAGCCCCTTCGTGCGCCGAGCACGACATCCCGGCGCCACTCGTCCTCGGGTGTTACCTCTTGCCCTGATTTTACCGTCTCTTGGCAAGGATGACAGAGGGCCGAAGGTCCCGCAGCGGGAGTCACCCGCCAGACGGCGCAGCGCGGACCGCTCGGACGGGCCCCAGGGACGACGAAAGCCTGGCAGACGCCGTTGTCAGCCAGGCTCCCGAGTCGGTGGGTGTCAGCGCACCTGCCCGTACCGGTACGTCAGAGGGTCTCAGTACATCCGGATGAACACGGGGTTCGACTGCCAGATGCTGCGCACCTGGATCGTATGGCCCGGACGCGGCGCGTCGATCTGCTTGCCGTTGCCGACGTAGATCGCGACGTGCCCCGGGCTCCAGATGATGTCACCGGGACGGGCGTCGGCGGCCGAGACGACCCGGCCCTGGTTGCGCTGCGCGGACGAGGAGTGCGACAGCGAGATGCCGACCTTCGCGTAGACGTAGGAGGTGAAGCCGGAGCAGTCGAAGCCCGCGGGCGTCGTGCCGCCGTACACGTAGGGGACGCCGACGTAGCGCTTCGCGATCGCCACGACCTGGGCGCCGACGCCGCTGTCGTCGTCCTCGTCACCGAAGGAGGTCGACTCGTCCTTGGTCGAGCTGCTCGTCGTGCTGGACGACGAGGAGCTGGACGTGCTGGCCGAGGAGGTGTCTGCGGAGATCGGCGCACGCTCGGTGGAGCGCGAGGCGACAGCGGTGCGCGAGGCTGCCGCGGAGACCTGCGGCTCGTCCTCGGGTGCGGCCTTCACCTTGAGCGAGGCGTCGTCGACCGTCCAGATCGCGTCCTGCGCGACCACGACGGACGGGGCCGTCTCGAGGCTCTCGAGCGCCGCGGAGGCGAGGCCCTGCACGTCCGTGCCGGAGCTGACCACGTCGGTGGCGAACGCAGGCGCACCGCCCACGAGCGAGGCGACGAGGCCCGAGGACACGGCGACGACGGCGGTACGCCGACCGGCGCTCCCCATGCTCTGCGCGGCGGCCTGGGTCATCGTGGTCAACGGCGTGATCGGACGACGCGCGGCGCGGTGACGCGCTTGGGTAGCAGTGCTCACGTATCTCTCCCGGACGCCTACGAGGTGAGCTGTCGGGTTCGGGCTGGAAGTTAGCCCGGCCGTCGGGACCACGTGCACGTCCCGCTCGGCTTCACCCCGAGGACGCTGTCTCCAGCGCCCGATAGGTGGGTCCCCCGCCCCTGTCATGGTTGTGATGACCACACGCGGCGACAGGGCTCGGCGAACCGCGGGTGCGTCCGCCGACCTGGTGGCTGTGCGGACGCTCGATCGTAACCCAGGGGTGGATCCCATGTCACGTTTCGATCACGGATGTCGGCACGATGAATGGCGCGCGACCACGGGCACACCTCGCCACGGCGCCCTCAGGCGACGACGAAGATGTGACGCGCGAGGTCGCGCCCCAGGTCGAGGGCGACACCGGCGTCCTTCGCGACCAGGGTGAAGGTGTTGTCGCTGACCGCGATCTCCACCGCCGCCCCCGGCACGATGCCCGCCGTCTTGAGCTCGCCGAGCAGCTCGATGTCCGTCTGCAGCGGCTCACCGAGGCGCGCGACCTCGCGCACCTGGGCGCCCTGTCCCTCGGCGATCCCCTTGTCGGCGGTCACCGAGACCACGCCCTCGAGGAAGGTGGTGCCCGTGCGGACGTCACCCAGCTCGTCGAGCCCCGGGATCGGGTTGCCGTAGGGCGAGAAGTGCGGGTGGTCGAGGATCTCCACGATGCGGCGCTCGACCTGCTCGCTCATCACGTGCTCCCAGCGGCACGCCTCGTCGTGGACGTAGGCCCACTCCAGCCCGATCACGTCGGTCAGGAGGCGCTCCGCGAGGCGGTGCTTGCGCATGACGCGCATGGCCTTGTCGTGACCCTCGGACGTCAGCTCGAGGTGGCGGTCGTCGGTCACGACGACGAGCCCGTCGCGCTCCATCCGGGCGACCGTCTGCGAGACGGTGGGGCCGGAGTGGCCCAGCCGCTCGGCGATGCGGGCACGCATCGGGACGATCCCCTGCTCGGCCAGCTCGTAGATGGTGCGCAGGTACATCTCGGTGGTGTCGATAAGGTCGGTCACGCGTTCCTCCCACGGCAAGACGGCCGGCTGTCGGCTCCCGACCCAGCCTATCGCCCTGTGCTGACAGGACGTCGGATCGTTCCGCGGGTCGGCCGTGCTCCCGGCTCTCGGTCCGACCCCGCCCGACGCCGCCCGCCCGACGCCGCCCGTCCGACGCCGCTCGGCCGACCTCGCCGTGCTGGCCTCGACGTGCTCCCGCGTCGCTATCCTGGGCAGGTGACCACCGAGCTGACGATCCCCGCCGACCTCCTCCCCGCCGACGGCCGCTTCGGCTCCGGCCCGAGCAAGGTGCGCGACGCGCAGCTCGCGGCGCTCGCGGCCACCGGCCGCACCCTGCTGGGGACCTCGCACCGCAAGGCGCCGGTGAAGAACCTGGTGCGGCGCGTGCGCGAGGGCATCGCCACGCTGTTCGACGTCCCCGACGGCTACGAGGTGATCCTCGGCAACGGCGGCTCGACCGCGCTGTGGGACGCACTGAGCTTCAGCCTGGTGCGCGAGCGCGCCGCGCACGGCGTCTTCGGCGAGTTCGGCGGCAAGTTCGCCGCGGCCACGTCGGCCGCCCCCTTCCTCGCCGACTCCGTGCTGACGAGCGCCGCCCCGGGCGGGGTCGTGCTGCCCGCGTACGCCGAGGGCGTCGACGTCTACGCGTGGCCCCACAACGAGACCTCCACCGGCGCCGCGGCACCGGTGGAGCGCGTGCCGGGCTCGCTGGAGCAGGCCGGCGGGCCGACCGGTGGGCACGGCGCGCTGACCGTCGTCGACGCGACCTCGGGCGCGGGCGGGCTCGCGGTCGACATCGCTCAGACCGACGTCTACTACTTCGCACCGCAGAAGTCGTTCGCGTCCGACGGCGGCCTGTGGCTGGCCGTCGTCTCACCGGCAGCCGTCGAGCGCATCGAGGAGATCGCGGCGAGCGGTCGCTGGATCCCCGAGTTCCTCTCGCTCAAGGTCGCGCTCGCCAACTCACGCGCGGACCAGACCCTCAACACGCCAGCGGTCGCGACCCTGTTCCTGCTCGCCGAGCAGCTCGACTGGATGAACGGCAACGGTGGGCTCGGCTGGACAGCCGGTCGCAGCGCCGACTCGGCGTCACGGCTGTACTCGTGGGCGGAGCGCACGGCTTTCACGACGCCGTTCGTCGCCGACCCCGCACAGCGCTCGAACGTCGTGGGCACGATCGACTTCTCGGACGACGTCGACGCGTCGCAGGTGTCGGCGGTGCTGCGCGCGAACGGCGTCGTGGACGTCGACCCCTATCGCAAGCTCGGCCGCAACCAGCTGCGCGTCGCCATGTTCCCCGCCGTGGACCCCGACGACGTCGAGGCCCTCACCGCCTCGATCGACTACGTCGTGAGCCGGATCGGCTGAACCGGTCGTCGTCGGGCCTGGTCGCCACCTGGCTCGCTCAGGCTCACTCAGGCCTGCTCAGGCGGCCGTCCGGGGTTCCTCGCGGTCGTACTGCACCTGCAGGCGCGGCCGGGACTCTCGCTCGTAGGCGACGCGATAGCTCCAGCGGTGCCGGGTCCACACGACGGCCGCGAGCGAGACGACGATCGTGATGATCGCCCCCACACCGATGGACCAGCGCGGGCTCCACGCCTCGGCGATCCAGCCGACCAGCGGCGACCCGATCGGCGTGCCGCCCATCATCACCATGAGATAGAGCGAGAGCACGCGTCCGCGCATGGTGGGCGTGGTCGTCGTCTGGATCGTCGCGTTGGCGGCGGTCAGCATCGTGAGCGAGAAGAACCCGACCGGGACGCACGAGATCGCGTAGGTCAGGTACGTCGGCATGATCGCCATGACGCCCGAGGCGATGCCGAAGGCGAGCGCGGCGCCGATCACGAGCCGCACCCGTGGCTGCTTGCGCCGTGCGGCCAGGAGGGCACCGCCGAGCGACCCGATCGCGAGGATCGATCCCAGGATGCCGTACTCCCCCGCTCCCATGCCGAACTCGTTGCGCGCCATGACCCCTGAGGTCAGCTGGAAGTTGAGCCCGAAGGTCGCCACGACGCCGACCACGACGATGATCACGAGCAGGTCGGTGCGCCCCGTGATGTAGCGCACGCCCTCGCGGATCTGCCCCTTCGCCTGCTTGGCGTGCGGCAGCGGGAAGAAGCTCGCGCGACGCATGAAGAACATCGCCGCGATCGTCGCCCCGAAGGAGACACCGTTGATGAGGAACGCCCAGCCAGGACCGACGGCGGCGATCAGCAGGCCGGCGAGGCCCGGACCGATGAGACGGGCGGCGTTGAACGACGCCGAGTTCAGGCCGACCGCGTTGGGCAGGCTGGTCGACGGGACGAGCTCGGCGACGAAGGTCTGGCGCACCGGCGCGTCGAAGGCGGAGACCACGCCGAGCGCGATGGCGAAGCCGAACACGTGCCACAGCTGCGCATGACCGGACAGCACGAGGGCGCCGAGGGCGAGGGCGAGCACGCCCATCGAGCCCTGGGTCGTCATGAGCAGCTTGCGTCGGTCGACGCGGTCCGCGGTCAGGCCGGCGATCGGCGAGAGCAGGAGCGAGGGGAGGAACTGCAGCGCCGTGACGATGCCGACCGCGAGGCCGGAGTTGTCGGACAGCACCGTGAGCACGAGCCAGTCCTGGGCCACGCGCTGCATCCACGTGCCGATGTTCGCCACCAGCGCGGCAGAGAACCAGACGCGGTAGTTGAAGTAACGGAGCGAGGCGAAGGTCTGAGTCATGTCTCCATCAGCTTGAGCAGGATCTTGCAGGACTCGTCGAGCAGCTGACGCTCGGCGGGGTCCAGCGTCTCTAGTCGTCCGGTCAGCCAGGTGTCGCGGCGGCGGCGGGTCTCGAGGACCTCGCGGGAACCCGCGTCGGTGATCTCGACGAGCACCTGACGCTTGTCCGACTCGCTCCCGGTCTTGGCGACGAGCCCCTGCTCGACGAGCTGGTTGACGATCTTGGTCATCGACGGCGGGCGCACCCGCTCGTGGTCGGCCAGCGCGCCGGGCGTCATCGGACCGTGACGGTGCAGCGCCGCGAGAGTCGTGAACTGGCCCTCCGGGAGGTCGGCGGCACCACGCTGCTGTCGCAGCGACCGCTGCAGCCGTCCTGTGGCGACCCTCAGGTCCGAGCCGAGAGATCCGGGAAGGCACTGGTCCGCGACGCTCATGTCGTTAGTCTAACTCATTAGTTAATGAAACGATAGTGGCGGGCTGCGCGCGGACGTGGCTCGACTCGCGCCACCAGTGGCTACGCTGGTCCGGTGCCCACCTCGAACGACAGCAGCGCCGACACCGGACGCTCCCGCCGCGCGGTCGAACGTCGCCCCGAGCCAGAACCGCTCGAGGTTCGCCTGCGCCCCGTGATGCTCGTCGGGATCGCGATCTGGGCGGTCGTCCTGGTCGTCGCCGTCCTCACGACCGCGTCCGGTGCCGCCACCGGACGCCTGTGCGCGATCGCCGCGACGGGCATCGCGCTCGGCGGTCTCGGACTCCTCTGGGAACGCCGCCGCCAGCGCCGCCGCTGACCCGGACCGTCGTCGCCGGCACCCCGGAACGACGAGCGCGGCGCCGCCGACGTCTGTCGGTGGCGCCGCGCTCGGCCACGGGTGCGCTGGATCGAGGTCAGTCGACCGGCTCGAAGTAGGCGTCGACGATGCCGAGGTAGGCGACCGCCGCGGCGAGCCACGGGGCCTGCTCGCCGTCGAGGCCCGGACCGGGCACCGTCCCCGTGGTGAGCTCCTTGAGCGTGGGCGAGGCGGTGTCCGCGGTGGGCACGGTCGAGGCGAGGACGTTGCGCATCGCGAACGCCTCCACCACGCCGACGCTCGCGATCGTGAAGTGCTCGTACCGCAGCGACTGGTCCTTGAGCCGCAGCCCGAGCGCCTCGAACAGCTCGCGGTGGCGGTCGGAGAACGCGGCGATGAACGACGAGCGCTCCGTGGCGACCTGCGCGGTGGCGATGCGCTCGCCGTCCGGGAGGTCCACGAGCACGGGGGCGGAGATCATCAGCTGTGCGTAGCTGTGCCAGTGAGGATGGTTGGACATCCGCTCGAGGTTCGCCGCGACCCCGGTACGCACGACCTCGAGCAGCAGCGCGCGGCGACCCTCGGCCGTGGCGAGAAGGTCCGCGTGCGACTCGAGCAGCTCGTTGGCCTTGCGGAACGAGTCGGCGTCCACGACGCTCTCGCGCAGGTCCTGCATCCCGGCCGCCGTCACGGACTCGTAGAGGTCGACCAGGTAGTCGGCCTTCGTCTGCCAGATGCGGAACACCGACGAGCGCGGCACCGAGGCGTCCCTGATCAGGTCGTCGAAGTGCGAGTCGTTGAGATCGAGCGTGAGACCGGCGTTCCAGATCGACCGCCGACCCGCTTCCAGCATCGCGCCCCGGACCTCGGCGGCCGACATTCGGCGACGACGTGAGACGGCAGTCCCACGAGTTCCCTCACGCATGGTTTTCCCTCCAGTTGTCGACAGCGGGCCGTGAACGAGCAGAGGCTCGCCCGTGCTTCATGCACGGTTCCGTGCCGCCACCATGATCGCGGCCCTACCTGATCGTTGACAGTGAGCCGGCTCGTCACGAGACGAGCGACAGCAAGGCCTTCGACCCGGTGTCTCCCTCCGGAGACGTCGCCAGCAGCGACGCCCACGGCCACCGGGCACTAGTCCAATGATGAACCGAAGACGGCCTCGTGGCGACTCGAACCGCCAAATATCCGAACAATTTCGCCCACAGCCGCAGCACCTCGCCGGGCGGTCACTGCGTGGCGGGCACCGCCTCGACCCCTGGCCCGGCCTCGGTCTCGTCGGCGGGCAGGACCGCGAGGAGCTCGGCGACAGCGGCGTCCGCGGCGGACGGCGCCTCGAGAGCGACGACCTCGAGGCGGGACTCGTCGATCAGCGGCGCGGGGTCCGGCCAGTCGCTGGGGTGCGCGGGCGAGTCCGTCTCGGAGTGCGCACCGCAGCCGTGGTCGAGCGACACGACCTTGCCGTCGTCGGGCGACCACTCGTTGACGCAGGCGCCGAACACCTGGCCGAGGGCGCCCTGCAGCGGCACCAGGAAGCCGCAGCTGGCGCACGACGCGGCGGCATGGATCGCCACCGAGGTCGCGGGGCCGTGCTCGCCGTCGTACCAGCGCTGCGCGGCCTCGTCGCGGCCGTCGCGCGAGAGGATGCGGGCCCGCGCGAGCGCCAGCTCGCCGATCGCGACCGCGTCCTCCTCCTCGTCGCCGGTGGCCTGGTAGCCAGGCTCGAGCCGAGGGTCGTCCGCGCGGAACGGCAGCACGTCGCCGGGGCCGACGTCACCTGGGCGCAGCCGCTCGGACCACGGCAGCCACTCGGGTGCGACGAGCGCACCGTCCCCCGGGAGCAGCGCGACCTCGCACAGCGTCGCGGAGCGCCCGCGCGGCACGCGAGAGAGCGTCACGGTCCAGTGCCAGCCGCGATATCCCTTGAGCTCGCAGGCGAAGCGGTGCGAGACGAGCCGCTCGCCCTCGGTGACGGCACCCTCGTGCGCTCCCACGTCGGAGGCGTTGTCCGCGGCCTCCACGGCGGCGGCGCGGGCGAGCTCGACGGCACCCTCGAGCACCGCGTCGCGCGCGGGCTTGCGGGTGCGGGCCTTCGTGGCGACCCTGGCGCCGTCCACGGCAGGGGTCTCGTCCACGGCAGGAGCAGCGTCAGCGGGCTCGGGCGCCGGTGCCGTGGGCTCGTGAACCGTCTGGTCGTCGACGTCGCTGCCGCTCGTCGCGCTCGTGGCCGCGGACCGGCGCGTGGTGGCCCGCTTCGTGGTGGCCCGCTTCGCGGAGCCTGCTGCCGGGGTCATCCTCAGGCCTCGAGGTCGTCGGCGACGGCGCGCAGCACCGTGGCGACCTTGGCCGCCTGGGCCTTCTCGGGGTACCGACCGCGCTTGAGCGAGTTGCCGACGCCGTCGAGCAGCGTGATGAGGGTCTCGATGATCACCGCCATGTCGTCGGCGGGCTTGCGCTGCGCCTTCGCCACCGAGGGCGGCGGGTCGAGCAGGGTGACCGTGAGCGCCTGGGGGCCCTTGCGACCGTCGGCGACGGAGAACTCGACCCGGGTGCCGGGCTTGACCGCGGCGAGGTCGTCCGGGAGCGCCGACGCGTGCAGGAACACCTGGCTGCCGTCCTCGGCAGCGATGAATCCGAAGCCGCGGTCGGCGTCGAAGAACTTGACCTTGCCGGTGGGCACGTGAACCTCGCAAAGATGATCGGTCGTCAGCGCTGGCGCTGAAGGGTGAGGCAGGCTGACGACGGCTGACGATGGGGCGCGCACGCGTCGACGGGTGCTCGACCGCGTGGTGCGCGCGATCCAGCCTACCCGGCCGCGCAACACGGTTTCCCGGGCTGGCTCGCGAGCAGGCCCGCAGACCGGTGCGTATCGTTGCCCGGCATGACGAGCCAGACCGGCCCGAGAGCCACGGCGACCGTGGTCGCCACCTGCCTGCTCGCCGTCGCGGCGCTCACCGTCGCGGTGCTGAGCCGCCCCGGGCGCGGGCCGCTCGCCGTGGACAGCGCGTGGTTCGACCTCGTGAAGGGGTGGCGCGGGCCGCTGCTCGACGGACCGGCCCACGCGCTCGACGTCGTGGGGGCAGGGGTCGTGGGCGTCGTCGTCCTGCCGCTCGCGGTCGCGACGCTGCTGTGGCTGCGCCGGGGGCCGCGCGCGGCGCTCGCGCTCGTCGTGGCCTCGCTGCTCGACGTCGTCGTCGTGCAGGCCCTGAAGCGTTCCGTGGCCCGGCCCCGCCCTGCGGACATGCTCGTGACGAGCGACTTCGGTTCTTTCCCCTCCGGCCACACCGCGCACGCCGCCGTGCTCAGCGTCCTCGTCGCGCTCGCCCTCGGCCGCGGCTGGGCGTGGGCGGCCGGCGGCCTGTGGACGACGGCGATGATGGTCAGTCGCACCTATCTCGGCGCGCACTGGCTCACCGACACCGTCGCGGGGGCCGCGGTCGGCATCGCGGTGGGCCTGGCCGTCTGGCACTGTCTCGTCACGCGCACCCGTCTCTCGACCACCACCCTCGACGGAGAGCACGAGCGGCCCGACTAGGATGGTGCGGATGGGCACCTTCAGCGAAGACCTCGCTCGCCGGGACGACGCGGCGCTCCTCGCCCTGCTCCTCGCCCGCCCCGACCTGACGCACCCCGCCCCCACCACCCTGCGGGCCCTCGCCACGCACCTCACGGCTCACGCGAGCGTGGTCCAGGCGCTCATGCGGCTGGACGCCGCAGCGCTGCAGGTGCTCGAGTCGGTGAGCGTGCTGGCCTCGCTCGAGGCTGGGCCCGGTCACGGCCGGGGCCCGTCGACGGCCGACGTCGCGCACGCGATCACGGGCTCGACGCGCAGCACGGCAGCGACCCGCGACGACCGGGACACCGTCACCAGCACGCTGGGGCTCCTCCACGAGCGGGCGCTCGTCTGGCGCGACGGAGCGAGCCGCGGCGGGTGGCGCACCGCCCCTGGGGTCGACGACGCCCTCGGTGCCTACCCGGCGGGGCTCGGCCCGAACCTGCGCACCGCCGCCCCGGGCGAGGCCGGGACCTTCCCCACGCGCGGCCCGGTGGACCTCGACGACGCGCCCGCGGGCGCACGCGAGCTGCTCGCCGCCCTGACCTGGGAGCAGCCCGTCGGACGCGTGCGCACGGATGGTCGGCACCGTGCGGCCGTGGCCTGGCTCGTCGCGCGGGGCCTGCTCGCGGTGGTCGACGCCGAGCACGTGGTCGTGCCCCGGCGGGCCGGGCTCGCCCTGCGCGGCGGACGGACCCACCGCGGGCTGACGCGACCCCCCGAGCCCGCGGGGCGGGAGGCGGTCCAGGCCGATGTCGACGCCGAGGCCGCCACCGCGGCGCTGGAGACTCTGCGGCAGGTCTCGACGCTCCTGCGCACCTGGTCCGCCGCGCCGGCGGCGGTGCTGCGCGCCGGCGGGCTGCCCGTGCGCGAGCTCCGCCGGACCGCGCTCGCGATCGAGACGGACGACGCGACCGCCGCGAGCGTGGTGGAGCTTGCCGCGCAGACCGGGCTCGTCGTCGACGACGGCGACGACCCCGCCTCGTTCGTTCCGGTCGACCTCGAGGAGTGGACGGCGACGCCACCCGGCGAGAGGTGGTCTCAGCTGGTGCGCGCCTGGACCGGGTCCCCGCGCACCCCGTGGGCGGTGGGGCTGCGCGACGAGCGCGGGACCGCGCGCGCCGCTCTCGCACCCGACGTCGAGCGGCCCTGGGTCGCGCCCCTGCGCCGACGCGTGCTCGAGGTGCTGGCGCACGCGGCGGGCACGGGGCTGGACGCCGAGCAGGTGCACGAGGTGCTCGCCTGGTCGTCACCGCGTGCGGTGCCGCCGCTGAGCGCCGTGACCGCGCTGCTCGGCGAGGCCCAGCAGTGGGGCGTGGCCGCGCTGGGCGCGCTGTCGAGCGCGGGCCGTGCCCTGCTCGCCGGGACCGCGCGCGACGTCGCGGCCGCGCTGGACACCATGCTGCCGACCGCGGTCGACGTCGTGCTGCTGCAGGGGGACCTCACCGGCGTGGTGCCCGGCCGACCGTCGGCGGCGCTCGAGTCGCTGCTCGAGCTGGCCAGCGACGTGGAGTCGCGCGGGGCGGGGCTGACCGTGCGCTTCACCCCGGCCTCGGTGACGCGCGCGCTGGACTCGGGCATGTCGGGCACCGCGCTGCGGGACGCCCTCGCGACGTTCAGCCCCGCACCGGTCCCCCAGCCGCTCGAGTACCTGATCGACGACGCGGCACGGCGGCATGGCACCGTGCGGGTCGGGGCCGCGCTGAGCTACGTACGGGTCGCGGACCCGGCCGTCGCGGCAGCGCTCGTCGCCCACCGCACGCTGGCCCCCACCGGCGCCTTCCTGCTCGCCCCGACGGTCGTCGCCGCGCAGGTGCCGGCCGCCGCGCTGGTCGAGGCGATCCGCGCCGCGGGGGTGAGCCCCGTGCTCGAGGCACCCGACGGGACGCTCCTGACCGCGAGCACGGATGCCGACACCCTGCGCTCCGTGCGGCCCGGAGCCCGTCGGGCGCACGCGGCGGCGCTCGAACGACGGCGTGCCGCTGCCCGTCCGGACCGGCTCCCGGGCGGGCCCGTCGCGCTCGCTGAGGCCGAGGAGGAGCGTGCCGCGCAGGTGGTCCGACGCCTGCGCTCGAACGCCGCCGCACGCGCTGCGGAGGCCGGGAGCGGCGACGACCGGGTCCACGCCACCGCCGTCCCGGCGGCGCCCTCCACGAGCACCCCGACCATCCCCGGCCCACGAGCGGCCCCCGCGGGAACACCCGACCCCGTCGGGGCGTTGGGAGTGCTGCGGGAGGCCGCCGCCGACGGTTCCTCCGTGCGCATCGAGGTCGTCGGCGCCCGGGGCCTGCCCGAGAGCCGCGACGTGCAGCCCCTGCGCGTGGCGGGCGGACGGATCAGGGTGCGCGACCTCGCCCGCGACAGCGAGCTGACCGTGGCGGTCCACCGCCTGCTGAGCGCCACCCCGCTCACGGGCGGCACGCGCACCGACGACCCGAGCGACAGCGACCGCAGCAGCACCGACCCCACCACCCGAGGAGCACGATGACCGACGGCCCGCTGATCGTCCAGAGCGACAAGTCCCTGCTGCTCGAGATCGACCACCCGCGCTCCGCGCAGGCGCGCCGGGCGATCGCCCCGTTCGCCGAGCTCGAGCGCGCGCCCGAGCACATGCACACCTACCGGCTCACGCCGCTGGGCCTGTGGAACGCCCGCGCGGCCGGGCACGACGCCGAGCAGGTGGTGCACGCGCTCGTCGAGTACAGCCGGTACCCGGTGCCGAACGCCCTGCTCGTCGACATCGCCGAGACGATGGACCGTTACGGCCGCCTCACCCTGTCCAAGCACCCCACGCACGGCCTCGTCCTGGAGACGACCGACCGCGCCGTGCTCACCGAGGTGATGCGCTCGAAGAAGACCGCGGGGCTGCTGGGCGAACGCATCGACGAGGACACGGTCGCCGTCCATCCCTCCGAGCGCGGTCACCTCAAGCAGGTGCTGGTGAAGCTCGGCTGGCCGGCCGAGGACCTGGCGGGCTACGTCGACGGTGAGAAGCACCCCATCGACCTGTCCCCCACCGACCCGGCCCACGAGGACGCGCCGTGGGCCCTGCGCCCGTACCAGCAGCAGGCCGTCGACGGCTTCTGGCACGGCGGCTCGGGCGTCGTCGTGCTGCCCTGCGGCGCCGGCAAGACGATCGTGGGCGCGGCGTCGATGGCGCGCTCCGGCACCACGACCCTCATCCTCGTGACGAACACCGTCTCGGCGCGCCAGTGGCGCGACGAGCTGCTGCGCCGCACCACCCTCACGGAGGACGAGATCGGCGAGTACTCGGGCGCCCGCAAGGAGATCCGCCCGGTCACCATCGCGACCTATCAGGTGCTCACCACGAAGCGCAAGGGCGTCTACACGCACCTCGAGCTGCTCGACGCCCGCGACTGGGGGCTCGTGGTGTACGACGAGGTGCACCTGCTGCCCGCACCGATCTTCCGCATGACCGCGGACCTGCAAGCACGCCGTCGGCTCGGCCTCACCGCGACCCTCGTGCGCGAGGACGGCCGCGAGGACGAGGTGTTCAGCCTCATCGGCCCCAAGCGCTTCGACGCACCCTGGAAGGACATCGAGGCGCAGGGCTACATCGCACCCGCCGAGTGCGTGGAGGTCCGTCTCACGCTGCCCGACGCCGACCGGATGACCTACGCCGTCGCGGAGCCCGAGGACCGCTACCGGCTCGCCGCCGCAGCCCCGGGCAAGAACGCCGTCGTCGACGCGCTGATCCGCAAGCACGCCGGGGAGCAGACCCTCGTGATCGGGCAGTACCTCGACCAGCTCGAGGAGCTCTCCGAGCACATCGACGCCCCGCTCATCACCGGCGAGACGACCGTGCGCGAGCGCCAGCGCCTCTACGACGCCTTCCGCACGGGGGAGATCAGCAGGCTCGTGGTGAGCAAGGTGGCGAACTTCTCGATCGACCTGCCGGAGGCGTCCGTGGCCATCCAGGTCAGCGGGTCCTTCGGGTCACGCCAGGAGGAGGCGCAGCGCCTGGGTCGGATCATGCGGCCCAAGGCCGACGGCAAGACGGCGCACTTCTACGCCGTCGTCGCGCGCGACACGGTCGACCAGGACTTCGCGGCGCACCGCCAGCGGTTCCTGGCCGAGCAGGGCTACGCCTACCGCATCGTCGACGCCGAGGACGTCGAGGCGCAGCCCGCCTCCTGACCTCGCGAGGGCGGACCTGTAGTCTCAGAGAGTGACCGACACAGCTCCTGCGGCCGAGACCCGCCCCACCTATGTCCTCATCGACGGTGAGAACATCGACGCCACCCTCGGGATGAGCGTCCTCGGGCGACGCCCGAACCCGGAGGAGCGCCCCCGCTGGGACCGCATCAACGCCTTCGCGACCCAGCTGTGGGGCCAGTCCCCCACCTCGCTGTTCTTCCTCAACGCGACCTCGGGGCAGATGCCCCTGACCTTCGTGCAGGCGCTGCTCGCGATGGACTTCCGGCCGATCCCGCTCTCGGGCGACGGCCACGAGAAGGTCGTCGACATCGGTATCCAGCGCACCCTCGAGGCGATCGTCGACCGCCCCGCCAACGTGCTGCTCGCCAGCCACGACGGCGACTTCCTGCCGCAGGTGGAGTCGCTGCTCGACGCGGGCCACAAGGTCGGCCTGCTGGTGTTCCGCGAGTTCGTCAACAACCAGCTGGGCGCCCTGGCCGACAAGGGCCTGGAGATCTTCGACCTCGAGCACAACGTCGGCGCCTTCACCACCCAGCTGCCGCGCGTCCGGATCATCCCGCTCACCGAGTTCGACCCGCTCGACTTCCTGTGAGGCAGGGGGGCTCACCCTCCCACGATCTCTTCACACCACGCACACCTCGCTCCCAGGAATCCTCCAGAACCAGGGAGCATGCTGGATGCATGGCGACCCCAGAAGCACGGCTCGTCGTCGTCGACGACGAACCCAACATCCGCGAACTGCTCATCACCTCCCTGCGTTTCGCAGGTTTTGAGGTCCACGGTGCGGCCGACGGCGCGAGCGCGCTCAAGCTGGTCACCGACCTGCAGCCCGACCTCGTCGTGCTCGACGTGATGCTCCCCGACATCGACGGGTTCAGCGTCACGCGCCGGCTGCGCGAGAAGGGCCAGCACACCCCGGTCCTCTTCCTGACCGCGCGCGATGACACCCAGGACAAGATCAACGGCCTGACCGTCGGCGGCGACGACTACGTCACCAAGCCGTTCAGCCTCGAGGAGGTCGTCGCCCGCATCCGCGCGGTGCTGCGCCGCACCTCGCAGGACGTCCCGGTCGACGACGCCGTCCTGCGCTTCGCCGACCTCGTCATGGACGAGGACTCCCACGAGGTCACGCGCGCCGGCCAGGTCGTGGAGCTGTCCCCCACCGAGTTCAAGCTGTTGCGCTACCTCATGCTCAACGCCGGGCGCGTCCTGTCCAAGGCGCAGATCCTCGACCACGTGTGGCAGTACGACTGGGGCGGCGACGCGAACATCGTCGAGTCCTACATCTCCTACCTGCGGCGCAAGATCGACCACCTGCGCCGTGAGGACGGGTCCGAGGTCGAGCCCCTCATCTACACGAAGCGGGGCGTCGGATACCTGATGCGGCAGCCGGTCGCGGCCCGCACGGCATGAGCGAGCCCCGCGGCTCGCACGAGCCGGTGGGCGACCAGCCAGCGGGACCGGTGGGCGACATGCCACCGGTCCCGCTGCCGCCCGTCCCCGCCCCGCAGGCCCGCCCCCTGGGCGACGCGCCGTCCGACGCCGCCGCCAGGCCGGTCGGCTGGGTGGAGGCCCACTGGGCCCGGATGCCCCTGCGGGCGAACCTCGTGCTGCTGACCACCTGTCTGCTGGTCGTCGGTCTGGGGGTCGCCGCGTTCACCACGACGATGCTCCTCTCCCGCTACCTCGTCTCGCAGGTCGACTCCCAGCTCAGCGAGGCGGCGACCCAGCTGGTGAAGAGCGACGACGGGCTGAGCTCGCTCATCAACGGCTCGGGCTCGAGCGTGTACCCGACGGAGTACTACATCGGCATCGTCATGGACGACGGCACGTCGAAGGGATGGGGCTTCTCGACCGCTCTGGGCAGCCCCGACCTCAGCAACGCCCCGAAGGCGAGCACGACGGAGATCTTCACCCACACCTTCGCCGCCGGTCCCGCAGCCACCGACGGCTCGACGATCACGGGCAGCACCAGCTGGCGCGTCATCGGGCTGAGCGTGCGCAACACCACGACGCTGGAGACCGGCACCGCCTACCTCGCGCTCCCGCTGGAGGGGGTCGACCGCACCGTCCACCGGATCTCCATCCTGCTCTTCCTCAGCGCGCTGCTCATCACGATCACCGGCGCGATCGTCGCCTACGCCGGCGTGCGGCGCTCGCTGCGACCGCTGTCCCGGATCGAGGCCACCGCGGCGAAGATCGCGCAGGGCGACCTGTCCGCGCGGGTGCCCCAGGGTCCGCGCACCACCGAGGTCGGCAGCCTCTCCCACTCGCTCAACGCGATGCTCACCCAGATCGAGACCGCCTTCGAGGCCCAGGAGGCCAGCGAGGGCCGGATGCGACGCTTCGTCTCCGACGCGAGCCACGAGCTGCGCACCCCTCTGGCGGCGATCCGTGGCTACGGCGAGCTGTACCGCATGGGCGCGCTGAGCACCCGCGACGAGATGGACGACACCATGCGGCGCATCGAGGACTCGGCGCACCGCATGGGGAGCCTCGTCGAGGACCTGCTCGTCCTCGCGCGGCTCGACGAGGGGCGCACGCTCCAGCAGGTCCCCGTCGACCTCACCGCGCTCGCCGCGGACGGTGCCGCGGACCTGCACGCGCTCGACCCGACCCGCCGGATCGTCCTCGTCCCGCTGGACGACGACGCCACGACCCCCGGGAGCACGGGGGCGCGGAGCGTCCCGATCGGCGACCCGGTGCCTGGCGCCGGCCGGTCGCCCGACGACCTGTCCGACGACGACCTGTCCCCCGACGCGCTCCTCGACGACCTCACGGTGGCCGTCGACGACTCCCCCTCCGCCGTGATCGTGCGCGGCGACGAGGACCGTCTGCGGCAGATCGTCGTGAACCTCGTCGGGAACGTCGCGCGCCACACGCCGTCGGGCACCCCGGTCGAGATCGCCCTCGGGACCGACCCGGGAGCGCAGATGGGCGTGATCGAGGTGCGCGACCACGGTCCGGGCGTGCCCCCCGAGCAGGTCAGCCGGGTGTTCGAGCGCTTCTACCGCGCCGACTCCTCCCGCGACCGGCGCTCGGGAGGGTCCGGGCTCGGTCTGGCGATCGTCTCGGCGATCAGCAGCGCGCTCGGCGGTGACGCCACGATCCGCGAGACGCCGGGCGGCGGTCTCACCATCCGGGTCACCGTCCCGCTCCTGACACCTCCGGCACAGGTCCCGCACCAGGGGTGACGGCGTGCCGTACGACGACGCCGCGCCGCGGGGTCGCGTCCCGATAGTCATTTCCCCGGTGGTGTGCCTACGATGACGCGTCTGGCCGACCGCCAGGTGCGTCACCGTGCTCCTTCGATGTGGGAAAGCTGTTCGAGATGGGCGTTCACGCCGATTCAGTGCCCGAGTGGTTGATCTCCTCGTGGATCCGCAGCTGCACCGCGGCCGGGGCGACCGCGTCCCCCGACGAGCTGCGGGCGGCGGGCCGCCGTCTGCTGGACCGCTGGGACTCGCCGAACCGCAAGTACCACAACATCACCCACCTCATGGACGTGCTCTCCCGCGTCGACGAGCTGTCCGAGGAGACCCACGAGCCCGACCTGGTGCGCCTGGCCGCCTGGTACCACGGGGCGATGTTCAACTCCTCGGAGTCCGCCGCCTACGCGAACCGGGGGGGTGAGAACGAGGAGGAGAGCGCCGACCTGGCCGTCTCCGAGCTCGCCGACCTGGGTGTGCCCGAGCGTGAGCGAGAACGGGTGGCGACCCTGGTGCGGGCGCTGCTGCGGCACACCGCCGTACCGCACGACTTCGACTGCGCCGTGCTGTGCGACGCCGACCTGTCGATGCTCGCCGCCGAGCCGCAGCGCTACCGGACCTACCTGGAGCACCTGCGCGAGGAGTACGCGCACATCCCCGTGCGCGACTACCTGACCTCGCGCATCGCGATCCTCACCAAGCTCCAGCAGCGCGAGCACCTCTTCGCCAGCGGCATGGGCGCCGCCTGGGAGGAGTCGGCCCGCCAGAACCTCGAGGCCGAGCTGAGCCGCCTCACCAAGGAGCTCCGCACCCTCGACGTGTCGGCACCGGCGCCGGCCGGCCAGTAGCCCCCACCTCGCTCCTCGCCCTCAGCCCGCGGGTCGCCAGCCCAGTGCCGGGCCGAGACCCTGCGCCAGGTCGGTGAGGATCTGGACGTAGTCGTCCTGCTCGAAGGAGAAGGGCAGCGCGAAGACCACCTCGTCCGCCGCGACGAAGCCGGCGTGCGCGTAGAGCTGCTCCGCGATCTGCGCGCTGGAGCCGACCAGGTCGCGCTCGAACATCATCCGCGCCGGGCCCTGCGGCTCACGCGTGCGGGGCAGCCGGGCGGCGGCGTAGGACTCGTACCGCGCCACCTGCTCCGGCGTCGCGCTGTCCGTGGGGATCACGACGAGCCCCTGCGAGACGCGCGCCCGCGAAGGGTCGGGGTGCGCGGCGCGGTAGGCCTCGATCTGCGCGCGTTGCACCTGCGCGAACTCGTGGGACCCGTCCCCTGGGGCCTTGACCACGCTCGAGGTGAGCAGGTTGAGCCCTTGCTCACCGGTCCACGCCGCCGAGCGCAGGCTCCCCGCGCCGTACCAGAGTCGTGCGGCGAGCCCCGCGGCGTGCGGCTGCACGACGTCCGAGAACTCCTCGATCCCCTGTGTGCCGCGGAAGCTGCTGGCTCGTCCCCCGGCGAGGAAGCGCACGAGCCGCAGCACACGCTCGTAGGAGAAGTCCTCGACGTCGGCCGTGCCGGGGTAGAGAGACTCCTTGACGTCGTCCCACCGCATCGGCGGGCCGACGCTCACCCCGGGGTTGAGCCGCCCGCCCGACAGGACGTCGACGGTGGCGAGGTCCTCGGCCAGCCGCAAGGGGTTCTCCCACGCGAGCGGGGTCACGGCGGTCCCGAGCTGGATCCGCTCGGTGCGCTGGCTGGCCGCCGCGAGCACCGCGACCGGCGAGGAGATGCCGTGCTGCAGGTGGCGGTGGCGCAACCAGGCGCTGTCGAGGCCGAGCCGCTCGCCGAGCTCGATGAGCCGCAAGGTGCCTTCGTGACCGGCGCGCGGCTCTTGCGGGTCGAACAGCCCGATGGTGAGGAACCCCAGGGACCGCAACGGCTGACCAGGTGCAGGCATGCTGGCAATCTACCCGACCCGATCCGGCACAGATCGTGCGGTATCTGCAGTCCGGCCCGCCGATCGACGACAGATCCTGCACGATCCGTGCCGGACAGTCTGTGGCGGACAGTCTGTTGCCGGACAGCCTGTGGCGGACCGAGACGGGGCGCCGCCGGGGGACGGCACGAGAGCCGGTCACCGCGGGTGCGGTGACCGGCCCTCGTGGGGTCAGTCGGTCAGGACCGGCTGCGGCTCAGAAGCCGCCGCCGAAGTCCTCGCCGCCGGCCGGGGCAGCCGGGGTCTTCTCCGGCTTGTCGGCCACGACGGCCTCGGTGGTCAGGAACAGACCAGCGATCGAGGCGGCGTTCTGCAGCGCGGAGCGCGTCACCTTGACCGGGTCGGCCACGCCGGCAGCCAGCAGGTCCACGTACTCGCCGGTCGCGGCGTTCAGGCCGTGACCGTTGGGGAGCGAGCGGACCTTCTCCGCCACGACGCCACCCTCGAGGCCGGCGTTGATGGCGATCTGCTTGAGCGGAGCGTCGATCGCGACCTGCACGATCTTGGCGCCGGTCGCCTCGTCACCCTCGAGGTCGAGCGTGGCGAAGACGTCCTTGCCGGCCTGGATGAGCGCGACGCCACCACCGGCGACGATGCCCTCCTCGACGGCGGCCTTCGCGTTGCGCACGGCGTCCTCGATGCGGTGCTTGCGCTCCTTGAGCTCGACCTCGGTGGCCGCGCCCGCCTTGATGACGGCCACGCCGCCGGCGAGCTTGGCGAGGCGCTCCTGGAGCTTCTCGCGGTCG
>Ga0182744_1001284_pt1 | contig 22081 bp, 30 predicted proteins | sample eDN3rd30CKraftMG_FD_128525 | JGI IMG/M metagenome (GOLD analysis project Ga0182744, IMG submission 128525) | Enriched Miracle-Growth compost microbial communities from Emeryville, California, USA - eDNA 3rd pass 30_C Kraft MG (version 2) (version 2) ...
ACACCGCATAATTGGCGCCGTTCGAGGCGAAATAGACCTCGCCAATGACGATCTGAGAGGCGACAAGGTTCATTCTGGCGACCGACCCTGCCCCTGATTTATCCGGCGCGCCCGAGGCAGGGCCCATTGGAGAGCCGATCTGCGCCCACCACGAACCGCGAAGGAAGCCCGTATCCACCGGCGTCGACCTGACGATTTCCTCGTTCAGGTCTTGAATAAACTCGGTCGTGAACTCCTGCATCCGGCTCTTGGCCTTTTCGACGAACTTATCGATCTGCAAGGAGAACGATTCCGTGGCCATCAGCGCCGGACCTGCAAGGTATATGCGATCCAGTCACCTTCGAGCTCGCGGGTGACGATATCGATGATGGCATAGGTGGCGCCATCGAATGCGATCGTATCGGTCTTGGTCGGAATGAAGGACGCATCACTGGGTTGCCACGTCACCTTGCGGTCGCCGCGCAAGATCAGCGTCCCATCAATGGCGGAATCCTTGTAGGAGCCGACGCGCCCGCGCCCGGCGTATGGTGTCGGCGTGTCAGGGACGACAATGCCGGTGTCCTCGTCATAGCTTCCCGGCACGGTGCGGGTGACGGTAAGCGCGCGGCCATAGGTGGCCAGCGTTCCCCGCAGAATTTCTCTCTGCTGGGTTCCGGTGCTCATCGTGTCGGGATATCCGGGTTATTGGAAAGCATGTCGTGGGTGAACTCGTTCGGCGTTCGGTCTTCGTCCGATGCGATGCTCTCGATCTCGGAAACGGAGATGCCGCCGACGAAGGGGACCGCCAGCCCGCCGGCGCCAGCCAGCGGGGCCTGCGCCCGATAGCGCGCGGCCATGTCGCGATATGCCTTGGCGATGTCCGAACCGGACGTCGAGAATCCGTCAACGTTGATGCTGACCGTTGTCGCATATTTGGCGGCCAGGGAATCGAGCAGTTGAGCCGAGGCATAATAGGTATTCGGTTGGGCGACGAGGATGGCATCGATTTCAGAGTCCTGGAATTTCGGCGAGGCCGTGTCCGTATCGCCAATGAGCAGGCGGACCTTGTCGCGGTCAGTGGGCAGCGTCGGATCATAGCTCGCCGTCATCCGTCCACTTGCTCCTTGACCTGCATCAGATGGCGGAAAGCTGTTCCGTCCGCCATTTCATCAATCGTGAATTGCTGGCAAAGCAGAGACGCCAGCCAGTTCGTCCGGTCCGGCATGGCCGGGTATTCGATCAGCGCCAGATCGTAACTACCGACCGCTGCCGCCGGGCATGTAGGCTCGACGAATACTGGAATTCCTGCCAGAACCGCATCGACAGCAACCCCGCTGGAATGCGTCACCACGGCCCAGCAGTTGCGCAGATCCGATGCGAGCGGCCGACGCGCGTGCTTTTCCCTGACCACGATCATCCGTTTCGTGGCCTTGTACAGCCGGCGGCGGATGGTGCGGTTCCATTCCCCCATGTCGAGGCCGATAGCGGCCCCAAAGGAAGGCCCTGGCTGGCAAAGCAGGACATGTCTGCCGGTCTGACGCCATGGGGCCAGATCGACGCTCACGGGCCGTGGGAGAGGATTAACGAGCATATGCGGGACGAGCCCGCGGTAGGTGAACCGGTAATAGCCCTCGGCTTTGCCTTTGGCTGACCATATCCAGCCGTTGTCGATGTGCCAGAATGGCCGGTCGGTGTCGTAGAACTGTTTCAGGAGATCGAAGCCGAGCATTTGCTGGCCCCAGACGAAGAACGGTTTGCCGTCATCCGGCGGCGCACCGTGAATGATTGCCGCATCAGGCCAGCCCTTGTGCAACGCCTCCATCAGCAGGCTGGTTTTAAGCTCCCTTTCGGGCGTTATGCAAAGCCAGGCGTCAGGCAATAGTCGCCGCCGATGTCCCATTGGACTTTGTAATTCCAGACATCCTGAAGCATCTGGATTGCATCGGTTTCGCCGAATCCATATCGCTGAGCATGCCCCGGCTTTTGTTCCACCATGATGACCGGACCATAGAGGCTAATCAGGTTTTGCGCGCCTTTTAGCACGGCCAGTTCATATCCCTCCACGTCGATCTTGATAAAATTGACCGCGTGATACCCGAAGTCGTCGAGACGCTTTATCTGAACGTCGATAGATCCATCTACCGTGAGGCGGGCATTCCCTGAATTTTCGCCGCCGGCATCCATCCGGCTATCCAATTCGACATCACCCAGCGCGCACCTGTGAATGGTCACGGACGGGACGTCTGCCAGATTTATTTCGGCACAGATGAAATGCTCAGGCACCGGCTCGAAAGCCGCCACATGTGCAAATTCTCGACCCAATACGCGACTGAAGGTTCCGACATGGGCGCCGATATCGATCGCGAAATATCGCCCCTTAACGAATTCCAGCGCGCGCTGCAGTTTCGCAAATTGATACGTGCCCTTGCCCTCGAATAACGGCCCGGACTCGATCATCGGGCCGAAGTGCGTATCGGAATCAGGCAGGACGATGCCGCGAACGGTTTTCATGCCCAATACGCCTCTTTCCGCTGCACCTTCAGATCCGACGCGCGCGAGCGGCCTTCCGTCTTGCGCCCGCCCTTCGTGTGATCCAAGATACTGCCTATCTGCGAATTTATGGCGACGTGGCTGGTATTCCTCGCCTCTCCCGACAGGCTATGCACGGGCACGCCGGCGGCCTCGACGCATTGCTGCAGCGAATAGCAATCGTGCCATTCGGATAGGTCGAATATTTGATCCGACGTATAGAGCGCCTTCCATCGCAAGATCAGCGATTTCAGCGCGTGATGGCGCAGATTGAGACAATAAAACCCACATTCCGGGTAATTTCCGACCCGGTCGAGCCATGCCAGAGCGCAGTCTTCTGGCATCAGCCCTTCGATGAATTCCGGCGTCACCTCAGAATGGAAGACGGTATCCCCATCGATCCAGATCAGGACATCGCAATCGGCGCGCTCGACTACATCGACGACGGCGCCGACCTTATGCGAGAACTTCACCGCATCGAACTTGAAATTGTATCCGCGACCGCCGGCCATGCCATGCGCCGCGCGCGTGCCGTGATGGCGCTCCTTGAATGCTTCCTGCCACGCCGGCAAAGACCTGACATCTGCATTGATCCACGGCGGCGGCGCAAACCCCTCGGCATAGAGACTCAGGGGCACCGTGGACGGCCAATAGGTGCAGAATGTCTCCGCCATCCTGAGACCGTAAAGTTCCCAGCCGGCGGGGCTGCAGCTCGTCACGACGCGGAAGGATCGGGCCATCAGGCTGTCGCCGCCATGATTGCAGCCTGGCGCTGGTCCTCGACCAAAAGCAATTTGTCCGCCTTTGCCGATCCAGATTCGAGCCCGACGATTTTCTCGCCATTGACCACGATCCAGACCCGGTCTGCGGTTTCCTCGATCGTCACGGACTGGCACATGGCGAGCAGTCCTTGCGCGGCCTCTTGGGAGATCGTCATCCCAGCGCCCTCATCAGTTCCCGGTGCCATTCGTCGGCATAGGGAGCGTCGTGATAGCCAGGCATGCAGGGCGCGCCGTCGGTGTGGTGAACGATCTTCGGCTCGACATCGTCCGTCGTATGCCCGACAAGGAAGTTCCATTCGACCGGCAGGGAGCCGATTTCTTCATCCTGTAGCCAGCAGAAGCGGTGCAAGTCCCGGCCGGGCAAGCTGTTGACCATCTTGACGGTCAGACGTTGCGTTCCGGGATGCCCCAAATTCCAAAGCATCAGGCTCGACCAGTTTTTCCGCGCATATTGGGTCTGGATTTGCCCGTCCATCTTCACGGTCTGCGTCGGCCGGTGGTTATGCTGCACCACCATCACGGCTTTCGTCGGGTCGGCCAGCGCGAACAGTTCGGCGAGATCAGCGCGCGCCATCATGTCGGCATCCATAAACAATGCCCAGCCTTCATTGCCGGCGAGGTGCGGCGTCAGGAACCGGCTGATCGAGAACTGTGTCGCCATCGGTGCTTCGGAAATGACGTCCCAAAGCTGGTTGCCGCGGTATTCGGTTTCCCGCCAGTAAAGGCCGAGCCGGCGCAATTCATCCAGATACAGGCCTCGCACCGGGATCGAGGCCGACAGCCGGCGCAGGATCGATGTCCGGGCCACGATGAAGGCTTCTTCCTCCCTCGGATCCCAGCCGACCCAGATGCTCGAATGCTTCGTCATGGGAGACCTTCGGGAAAGCAGTGACGAGAGAGTCTGGCGAGGCGTTGATGACCTCGACGCCGGCCGCCGCTAGTTGGCCGGTGATGTGATTGAAGTTCGTTGCCCAGCGCGGCCAATACCGGTGATTTTCCGATACGGGGCGGTCATACCGATCTTCGCAGTAGTGATTGCCGGTGAAGTCGAAGCCGAACAGAACGATCCGCTTCCCCCCGCGGAGAACGGCGAAATTTAGGGCACCGAATCCGGAGTTTCCCCCGCATTCGATGGTATCCGGCGCCGTTGCCATCAGATCGCCGTCGCGGACGCGGCGGAGGTATTTGGCGCCAGGGACCGGAGTATGCTCGAATTCCATGTCCGGCACGCAAAGCCAGAGCGGCATCCGCTGCGCCAGCCCGCACAGTTCATCGAACCGGGTCCGCATCCATGGCAGATCCAGCCCGAAACAGGCATCGGCGAAAGGCAGATCAGCCCAGGATTGCTTTACAGCCAGAATATGCCCGAGCCCGCGAAGGCGGTTGAAATCGAACCCCTTCATTGAAGGACCGGTTCCGACAAGGATCACCGGACGATCTGTCCAGTCCCGTTCGAGACGGTCGAACCGGTCAGGCCGCCATTTTGGCAAGGCATTCCTCGGCTTCGGCCTTGGTCATCTGGTCGACGACCCGCTCCGTACCGCGCATGATGGCATAGCGGCCGCGCCCGACATGCTTCACGACAAGAGGCAGAGGCGGCATGGGGATGACCGGCGGCGGCACGGGATCGGCCGGTGCAGTATCGCCTTCCTCGCGCGGCTGGACGGCCACGGCGAGCCGACGTTGCTCGTAAAGCTGGCGGAGGGTGCGCGTCGAGACGGTCGATTTGTCGAACGCCTCGCCACGCTGGATTGTGCGGCCCGATATTTCAATCGGCCGGATGACGACGAAATCATCGTCACGGCAGAACGGCTTGAGCCAGATCGTGTCGCGCGCCATTTGCTATTCCTTTGTGCGCGCGCTGATCAGGCGATGATGCCGGAGAAGAATACGCCGCAATCGCTGGCGACGACCTTCTGATCGTAGGCCATTTGGCCTTCGACGCGGTCGCTTTCGATCCATTCCATGCGGAACTGCTTGATGCGCATGCCCATGGCACCTGCACCGAGAAAGCCCGTCCAAGAAAAGGTGTAGCCCGCCGACGGCTGCAGGATCGAGGGCTGCGCCGGCGCGTAGGACAGCAGCGCGTTCTTGCCCGCGATGAACGCCGTCGTCATCGATGTTTCGAACGACGGGTTCTCCTGCGACGTCACCTGGATGCCATCCATGACCAGCACTTCCTCGAGTTCGAGGATCGATGCCACGGCCTGGCGCGTCACCATCGCCGGGACCGAATTGCCGACTCCACCCGAATACTTGATGCGGTCGACGAGTTCGGCGTGGTCGGAAAGCTTCGTCCAGACCTGGCGGCCCATCGTAAGCTTGTTCGGGCGCTTGCCGGAGCGCAGGTGCATGGTGTCCGAATACTTGCGGACATCCTCGATCGGCGTCGAGTTCGCCGAGCTCCACTGCAGGACATCGTTCGTGCCCGGAGAGGAAGCCACGCCCGTCACATCGGCGGCGGCACCGGTGATGCCGGTCCAGACGCCAGTTGTGAAAAAGTTCGCCGCCCAATTCACCTCACGCGAGATGATAGCCTGTTCCGAAAGGTACAGGGTGGCATCGCGATCCATGTTGAGCGGGTCATCGGCATTCGAACGAATCTGATCGTCGATATCCTTATGCAGGGCCCAAACGTTGGCATAATACGTCGGGGTATTGTCGATCTTCCAGCCGCCGCCGGCCGATTCAGAGCCGGGCGCGCGCTTCTGGAAGGTGTTCCGCCAGAAGTCGGCACGATCATATCGGAAATACCGATCGGACTGCTTCTGGACCGGGATGTTCGGGAATACCCGATCAGCAACAAACCCGGCCGCATCCTGGAGGTATGCGATCGAGATATTGGTGAGGGGCCGGTTAACGTGGACATCGCCACTGGTGGGATTCATATCAGATATCCTTTTGAGGCTTGCGGCGCTATCACAGCGGCGCGGGGTTCAGGATGATGGTTGGATCGGCCCGTTAGGTGCCGACGTTGCCGACGGGCTGGATGAGAACGGTGCCGATCTTGCCGCTGGCCAGGTCTTCAAGGACGATACCCATCCCCTGGTCATCACCAGAGCCGACCGAAACGGCGACGCCGGACGAATTGAAGGAGAAGCGCGCGCCGGCGGCTACGGTCGCTCCACCGACAACCTTCGATACGCCGCCAAATGCCACATTGGCGGCACGGCCGGCCGCTGCCGGCGCATTCTGGAGGATGCCAACGGCGATATCGCCTTCACCCGCCAGAGCAATATTGCCGGACGAGTCGATCTTCACGCCGTAATACTGCTTGGTCGAGAGATCGGCCGCCGCAGGGCGCGTGAAGCGATGCAGTTCCTGTTCGTAGGACATTGAGAAAGATTCCTTCTGAGGGCTTGCGGCGCCTCGCGGCGGCGCGATTAGTTGAGGCTGACGCCGCGCTTACGCGGCTTTCGGCTTCCTGGTCTGGGCGTAAAGCTGGCGCCCGCGCGGGGTGTCGAGCACGTCGACGCGCGCCTTGATGATCGAGACCTTATGCGTCTCGGCATGGACCTTGGCCATCGCCTCGAGCTCGTCTTCGGCCTTGGCAAAATCGCCGCCGCCATCCTGACCGAGCGGAACAAAGCCTGCTTTCAGGGCGGCATTGCCGGCCTTCAGCATCTTTTCCAGTTCGGCCTTGGATTCCGCATCCATCTTGGACACGGCGCGCAGCACCTTTGCCTTGGCGACCGCTTCGCCCGGCAGATTGCCGAATTCGGTCTCCGCGGTCTTCGTGAATGCGGCCAGTTCGGCCTCGTCACGGGCCTTGGCGACTTCGCCCTGCTGGGTCTTCAGCGCGGCAAAAGCCTCATCACCCAGCACTGACTTGCGCAGGGTCTTGCCGCCGACTTCGATGGTCTCGTCGTTCTTGGTGATCTCGTCCTGCTTCGCCTTTTCGATGGCGGCGAGAGCGGTATCGAGCTTCTTCTGGAGATCGGCGTTCTGGCTTTCCAGATCGGCGACCTTCTTCGTGATGTCGGTCATTGGTTTCTCCTTTGTTCCGACGTGATCGCCGCCGGGGATCCGGACGGCCTTTGCGAGCCCTTTGAGGGGATCGCGGTGAAACATCTTCTCGATTTCGCCTTCCATGTCGGGGAAGCGCTCGCGCACCGTGGCGGCGAATTCGTCGATCGAGGTCTGGATTGCAGCAAGCTTGCCATCGGTCGAAAGGGATGCGTCTGCGGCGATTGATCGGATGCTGTCCTGCAAGGCACAGAACAGCGGCCAAAGCTCCTCGCTGGCCTCGTATTGGCGCTGGCGCTCCTCGCTCTCGGCAAGCAGATCGGAGAACGATTGCGCCCCATCGGCCTCGTCCGGCCCGATCGCCTTGAGGATTGCGGCCAGATCGGCGGCGGGGTCATGGCGCTTCATGATCGTGGCCAGTGCCGGCTCCTGGGCTGGTTTGGTCACGGCCGAAATTTCGTCCATCTTGAAGGAGCGCATGATGCGCCTGGTCGATGCAGCCATCGGGCAAAACTCCTCTGTCCGGCGCCGATGGCCCGGTTGCGGTAGAACAGCGATTTGAAAGAGATCAGGCGGCGAGCGCGCGGCGGGCCATGGCCTTGCGATACCAGAGCGCCAGTTCGCCGATGTCGGAATCCTTGAGCGTTTTCACCTCGACGCCGGCCTCACCGGTCAGGTGATGCTTGACCATCCTCATCACCAGCGTGATCGTCGGCAGGGCGACGGGGGCGAAATGGTTCTGGCGGAAACGGTAGACGTCCTGATCGCGCAACGGGCCGGCGACCTGGATAATGGGCTCTCCCTTGCCTTCAATGAACGCGCGCACGGCGCTTTTCACATCAGGCTCAGAATTGAGAAGCCACTGGACCAGTGGAGGGGCGGAAAGGCCGAAGGTGGTTTGCTTGGTCACGCCCCGACCTCCTCGTCCTTCAGCCGAGTGCCGCCGATGCTGAAGCCGGAATATTCGCCTGATTTGAACTTTGCCAGGACGTCAGGCGGGGCCTTCATCGCGATCAATAGTCCGGTCTTCGCGGTCTGAATATCGAGCGATTTGGCGATGTCGGTCGTCATCGGGAAGGCGAAAACAATCGTCCCGCACGCCATTTCCTGCTGAAACGTATTCATGGAATCGCGCGGATGCATGTCGGCTCCGGCGCGGCTATGCTCCATGAAGTCGGACGATGCCTTCAACATCGCGTCTTCGGGAATATGGTCGTCCTGTACATCGAAATAATCGACGCCATCGATCTTGCACACGATGGCCCAGCCGAACACCAGCCCGAGGCTTTCGTCCACCTTGGCGACGGAAGCGAATGCCTTCGACGTACCCGCGTTCTCGCTATCCGGCACCTTCTCCGGCGTCTTGCGGCGGGGGCGCTTCTTGCCGTCGCTGCCCATCGGGGCATCGACATGCACATCGCCTGGGTCCGGACTATCCTTCCGGACGAATTGCCATGCCAGCTTTGTGCAATCCTCAAGCGCGCGGCCTTGGAAGGCGAGCTTATTGACTGCCTCGATGAATACGGCCATCTCATCCTGAGACAGCGCCTTTGCGTAGAGATCAAGAGCCGGCGAACTTGTCTCGTATTGCATCCCGATATCCTATTGTTTTGGCTTGCTGTTTGCGTTCATGTCGGCATAACGGTTATGGTCTTCAGCAGATGCCCACCGATCCGTTTCAGCCTTCAAGAACAGAGCCCATCGACCTGCCCGAGCCCTATGGTTCGCTGGCGGCGTTTCTCGGCGATCTGCATGGGCAGATAGAGGCGTTCGAGACCGGGAAAGACCCGGACCCATTCAGGGCTGAAATACTGAGGCAGTTGGAACAGATGGTCGTCGCGCTGGCGCTTATGGTGAGCGTGAGAGCGGGCGGCTAAAAGGTGCTGATGGCAACCATCTTGATCGCGTCTTCACCGTTTTTCGCCAGCATGTAATTCCGGTCGTCTGGTATCATCTCGCGGGCATCAACCCGTTCGATATTGCCGAACATCTCTCCGTCATACCAATCGCCCATCATGACGACCTTCGCGCTCGGGTCGAATGCCGTCAACTTCTCGATGAGTTCGGCAACGGTCATTGCGGCGCTCGGCTTCCATAAGCCTCTACTTCTCGCTTGTGCCGAAGAAGGCGCACTTTTGCCTTCCGGCTTGCATATATTCGCGGACCGAGAAGAGGCTGTCTCTTGATGCCCTCACGAACAAGCGTCAATACATACCACGTCGAGACGCCCTTTATCATCGCTATTTCACGAACAAGGAGCCCATCATTCCATAATTCAAGAGCCGCCCAGCAAATGCTGTCCGGATACTTGGCTGGATCAGGGGCAGAAGGCCGAACCCAATATGAGAATCCTTTGAACGTTATATCTCTGAATATCTTCTCATAGGCCTGCCGGATCATCTGGTCATTGATGGGCTCGACGATGGCGCTCATTTCAGGCACTCCGTGAAGGTCGATACCTTATCACAAGAGAGCATCTGCAGTTAATCACATTTGCCGCGTCGGCATTCGGATCACCCGGATATTGGATCGGCCCAAGCTCTGACTGAAATGCCTGATCGAGCCCGACGCCTTTCGGATTCAACCCCGGAATGGTCCGGTGCGCGTTGCGGGTGCGGGAATCGTGGGTGTAGACCCACTGCTTCACCACCGCGCTGGCATCGACCTTGCCGTCCGCAATCGCCTGGCGCCATGCCAGGACGTTCCCGGAATTGACGGCGCGGATCGCCTCGGTTCGGGCAATCGTTTCCGACCGCATTTTCAGCGACCTGTCCCGATAGCGCTCGACCATGCGCTTGATCTGTTCTGGCTTCAGCGGGGCATCGGCGGCAATGGCGCGCGACACCGTCCCGTCGAAGCGCTTGTCCCTCAATTGGCGCTGTAGGGCCGCCCTGTCCCGTCCTTCGAGCATCCGGCGATAGTTCAGCACCGCGCCGCTCTGCCGTTCGGTCAGGCCGATGTGCTGGCGAACGTCGCGGGCCACATCGATTGGATTACGCCCTTCCTGGACGCCGGTGGTGATTGCGAGCCTGACGGACCCGAGCGCCTGAGCGGATAGTTCGCGGATCGTGTTCATCTCATAGATCCGGAGATGATTGATCGTTTCCGGGTTCGTCAAACCGAACGTGATGTCTACCCCGCGCAAGGCCGGGATGGCATCGATCACCAGCGCGGCCGCCTGCCCTGCCTCGACTAGAGCGGCGGAGATGGCGGTTCCAATCGGCCACATGCCGGCGATCACCAGCCGTTCATTGATCAGTGCCAGGGCTTCGGAGACGCGGTTCTGTGCCAGCAGATCGGCCAGAGCCTTGATGTCCACCCGCTCGCCAAGCCGGGCTACCGCCTCTCGGAATGCCATTGCAATGCGAGATTGCAGTTTCGATGTCAGCCGGTTGAATCGTTCCTGCTCGTCATCGCTCATGGCTGCTTTGGAGAACGGCAGCATCCACGGCATAGCGACGTGAAAGGTCAAGCGGTCGGTTCCTCTTTGACGTCCTTGTGCCAGTCCTCCTTGACCGGCGCGAAGATTTCCGGCCCGAGGTCGATCTTGCCCGAATATGGCTCGATCGCCGCAATATCGACGCCGGAGACGTCATAGCTGATCGTGATGTGGGGCTGGTACTCGGGCCAATCCCACGACGCTCCCTTGTCCATCATCTCGGCATGGCGCGCGGCAAGCGCGGCCGAAGCGAAGGTCAGCACCAGGACGTTCTTGTCCGCCAGTTCAAGGATGCGCGGGCCGCCCGCGGCGACCTCGATCGTAGCCAGGGCCTCACCCATGGTCATCCAGTTGACGGGCGACTTCGAGAACGTGACCGTGACGTGCATGTCATCGGCCGGCAGCGTCGATTTCAACCCTTGCGCTTTGGCCCATGCGATGATGTCGGCGGCATTCAGCACGTCACGACGGACATATAGCGGGGCTGGGGCGGCCTTTCCGACTTGCGCCCCGCCTTGCCCGGCCGGGTCGACAACACCGGCCAGCGCCGCCTCCTGAGCCGCGCGGGATAGCGCCTGGTCATCTTCCCTGGCCTGGATGGCTTCTGGCGACGGCGGCGGCAAGTCGGCATCTTCCCGGATTCTGGTTTCCAGATCGACGTCGGGAAATAGCGGCGCGCCGGCGGCGGCCACCTTCTGAATGAACGTCCCGAGTTGGTCCAGATCGACCGCGGCAAGGCGTCCGGGGGTGAGTGTCGGCATCAGTGCCCGATCCAGCCCGTTCAGATCCCAGACCCTCGGTATCATGAAGCGGTTCAGCGTCGACGCGATCTGATTGACGATCGCCTGGCAGGCCCGGAGAAAGAACGAGGACTTGTCCTTGGAAAGCGCGTAACTGCCCTGGGCTTCGTTGCCGAGCAGAATGAAGCCGGCCAGAACCGAATTGGCGATGTCCTGCTTGTACCCGGTCTTGACCGCATTGGTATCGATCGAGCGCGATCCGCCACCCTTCAGCAGTTCGACCTTCACCATCGGGGCCGCCGACGGCTTGCCTTCCGGGTCAGGCCACATATCGGACGGGATGACGAGGCCGCCCTGCTCGTTGAACTTCAGGTCGCGGGCGATCTTCTCGTATGATGCCCGGATTGATCGGCTCTTGTCGTCGGTGCCGGTCATGATCGAGTTGGGGATCGACACCACCGGCAGCCCGGCCAGTTCCCGCTCGATCCCCATGGCCTCGACAGGTCTGATATTGCGGAGGAAATACCAGCTCTCATAGGCATGGCGGAGGATCGATAGACCCTCGGGATTGTTCTTGCGGCTCACGGTGCGGAACAGCAGCGCGCGCTCGATCGGCACGTACCGGATGGGACCGCCCTGGGGCGGAACCTGGTAGAGACCGAGGAAGCCACCATCAGGCTGCAGTTCCCAGCGCAGGAGCGTTTCCTGTGCACGGATGGGCAGCTTGCGGATGCCGATGCGGCCATCGGTGTATTTCGAGCGTTTGGACGGGTCTTTCTCATACGGACCGATCCGGCGCTTGATCACCATCTCATGATAGGACCAGCCGAATACCAGCATGGATAGGACTTCAGCGATGAAGTCGTCCCAGGTATGCGACATATCATCGAGCAGGGACTCGACGAATTCCGCTTCCGCCTCTGCCTGGGCCTGCGGCGCGCCTTCGGCCGGGGTTGCCGTCCATTCCACGGCCCGGATAATCAGGCTGATGGCGTTGAGGACCGCGCCGACGGTGGCATCATTGTCCGCCATCTCGCGGAATACGCGCCGGCCGGCATCGCCATTGAGTTGACGCAGGAATTCTTCGTTGACGAAGCCGCCATAGACCTTGAGGCCATAGACGCCGATTTCCTCGAAACGTCCGGCTTGCGCGCCTGGTCCAGACACGGCCTTGTCGATCTTCTTGGCCATGCCGGGGTTCACCTGATTGCGTGTAGACTGGGGGCGGCGCCAACCTGGATCGGGGCGCCGATGGCCACGTCAGGGACGCGGGTCATCTTGAGCAGTTCGGAAAACGCTCTGGAAAGGGCATCTACCTGGTCTTTGTAGGTTCCGCTGGGGAACATCGACACCTCCTCGAGGAAGGCTTCGTTCCACGGACCATCGATGATCTTGACGTTCCCGGCTTCGGCTTGAGCCGACACGGGCAGTGCGCGCATTTCCTTGTCGCCAGTCTCAGGGCTGAACCGGACATCAAACCCGGTCAAGAGTTGTGCAAACGATAGAACCTGGCCCTTGGCCGCCTGCCCCGGATCCTGCGGGATAGAGATGCGCGTCCCCGGCGGGTCATGGTCCGCCGTACTTTTGATCAGTCTGTTGACTTCGGCCGGGCCGGCACGGTCGCGCCTGACGTCCTCGATGTAATAGACGCCGTCGGCAACGGAGAGGCGCAGTCCTGCCGTATAGGCCGGGCCGGATGATGATGAGGCCGATTTCTGCTTGCTGGCCGCTAAATCCCAGCCCCGCACGATCTTGCGGTGCGCAGGCGGCGCCGAAACCTTCTCGAACCAGTGACGCTTGAACAGGCCACCCTCGCGCGGTGCCGGCCGCTGCTGGAATTGGCCGGCGACGGCATAGGCCGTGAGAGCTTTCTTGTCCCGCTCGATGACATCGCGGGGGAAGCGCTCCGGGAATAGAAGCTCCCCATTCTGCTGGCGCGGGTCGGCGAAGAATTCCTGCCCGCCAATCTTGGTGATGCACCGGCGCTCCGGCTCGTATTCCATCGGCAGGACGAGCCGGATATATTCCAAACCGAGGCTTTCGATCACCCCGGAGACGTCTGCCTGGTGCAGGCGTTGCATGATGACCACGATCGCCGACCGCTCTGGATCGTTGACGCGGGTCGGGATGGATTCCCGAAAGATGCGCGTCGTCCGTTCCCGGTCAGCATCGGATTCCGCTGTTTCGGTCGAATGCGGGTCGTCGATGATGACACGGTCGCCGCGGGCGCCGGTCAATGATCCGAACGGCATGCCTTCGCGGAACCCGGTCTTCGTATTGGCGAAGCTGATCTCGCCAGACCTGGCCAAGACCACTTCCGGCCAGAGGGACTGATACCAGTCGGACTGGACCAGATCGCGCATTCGGCGACTATCGCGCTTGGCGAAGTTCTCGGAATGCGAGGTCGCCACATAGCGCATGGCGGGCAATCCGCGTGGCCCCCATTCCCAGGCCGGCCATAGAACCGACACCAGCAATGACTTCATCGTGCCCGGCGGGACATTGATCACCAGCCGGTTTGACTGCCCGGCGGCGAGGAATACGCCGTTTGTGATCGCCTCGAGATGGGCGCAAATCGCATCGATGTGCCAGCCGTGGATATATGGCTGGCCAGGCTCCAGAACCCGCCACGCCTCCCGGACGAAGCCGGCGAGGGTCTGGCATCTGGCCCTGATCTGTTCTGTATCTCGGGAAAGGCGCTCGCGCTCCTTGGCGATGAGACGCCTATTCTTCTCCGCTCTGATTTCCGCCAGCGTCGGCAATCGGGCCAAGGATGGCTTCAAGCTTTGCGAGGTCCGCATCCGTTACCTTGGTCAGGTCAAATGTGCCGACGGTTCCCGATAGTTGATGCTTCGCCGGCGGGTAAGCGCCCTGCATCTTGTTGGCTTCTGCGATGGCAGAGATGGCCGTGCGCGGGTCTGTACCTTCGGCGGCACTGTGGATGCGCTTCAGGGCGGCGAGCCGGTCAGCAGCCGTCCATTCGGCCTTGTCGGACACCCTGATACGGATATCCTCGACACGTGTTGAAATGTGTTGCTTGCGCGCAAGGGCTGCAGCGTTGTGCCGGTTAGCCTTGAAGCCGGCCTCGGTATACGCCTGCTCAGCAGTCATCCCCTTGGCCAGCGCCTGAGCAAATTGCTCATGGCGGGCGTTTTTCAGGACGGGCATGGGGTCAACTCAACCTACGGTTGGTATAAAGCCCGGCGCCAGCGATACCCTGCCGCCTCAAACAGGCTGATTTGCAACCTGAGATAGGCATTGCCGCTCTGCCCCGGCCTCAAACTCCGCCATATCCATGGTGTCGGAGCCTGGGGGATTGATCTTGTCGTGGTCGTAGAATTCGGGCGGATAGGCCTCGTCGAAGGAGATGCTGTTGACCGTGATGGTGATCGGCTGCGGGTCGACCATATCGCCCCATGCCCGGACCTGATCCTTCGTTGGCATATGGTTGACGAAGCTACGGGGCAAGATCGTCTCGACGATGCTCTCGCCCATCAGCATTGGCGCCGCGGCGCGGACATATCCGCCGGTCGCGAACTGGTCAGCCAGCGCCACCTTCCCCGCAGCAATAGCCACGGGCGCGCCGGCGAGGAAGGAGAAGAAAGAGCGGCGGGATACGGTCATCTCTTTTCGTCCATCCTGTCGAATAGGGCCAGGAAGTTGTCGTTCAGAGAATCCAACTGGCTTCCGATCTCGGAGGCGGCCCTGGCGAGTTTCCAGATGGCGGCGGCCAGGATCAGCAGGCAAATCCCGATGAAGATGGCCGTGACTGTCATCATTTATAATCCGGCCAAGGCGGCAATATGCCGTTGCCAGCTATTTTACGCAGTTCGTCGATCTGTTTCTCAGTCAGACCGGCAACGCCAAGGTCTTCGGCGACTTTCCGTTCAATAGCCGCCGCCAAAGCTTCAAGATCGAAATGGCCATCGAGGATAGCGTCTCTCGGGTTCGTGTCGTCGAAATATCCCACCGGGACTTTCGACTCTTCGACCTGGCGCTGAAACTCCGCGATGATGACTTCGAGTGTGGTCATGACGCCCTCGTTTTGGTTCCGAGGCATTCTAGCATCTCTGAGGGCAAGCCGGAAATGGTTCGCCGGCCTTATGCAAGGGCATGGTCTTATTTACGAAGCGGGCCGCAGACCACGTATCCGATTTCTCCGGGTGCCATTGCGCCAGGGTTCCAAAGCAAGCGAAGACTGGATATCCAACCGGCATCCAGCGACAAATCGCGTAATGCCCGTCCGGATTTTCGTCAAAGTTGGAGCATCCCAGGCAGGGATGGTCAGGGCGGATGTCCATCTCTGCCTCTAAATGCTTTCGGCGGGCCGGCGCGCGCTCCGGGGAGGCATTTCTACCTCCCCGACCAGCGCAGCCATCCGGTGCTTCTCGAATACCGCGCCCTTGGCCATTTCTGGCAACCTACGCCCCGGCTCAATTGCCTAGAAGCGCCTAACTATGTTGCCCGATCCGGGCGAACTCCTGAAGGTCTTGAGCGCCGGACGCAAATCGCCCGCCGCACACCCGCGCATATAGCGGTGCAAAGCCGTGCAAAGTCAATTCTCGCTGTGGAATTCAAGTGGCAAGGTTTGCTCACTAAAACACCGGCTCCTTCATTCTATTTAGCATTGCTGCACAAGCTTTGAGGCCGGTTTCCCGTTTGGCGTAAAATGAGCGTTTCGGTACGCCGAGGGCATTGGCCTGGTCGATCACGGGACGGCCAAATGCAGTCGCCATGGCCCAGCGGGCGAGAATCGATGCGGCCTGCGAATCGTATCCGCGAAACCAACGAAGGAACTCGTTGCAGCGTTCCATCTGGGCAATATCGGCTTTGGAGGGCGGGAGCCGGTCGGCGTTCATGTCCCGGCGCCGCTCCTCGAGCGGGTTCCCCAAGGCTGCGATCTCTTCAGAGACGCCCTGGGTGTTCCCATAGCCGTCGGTGTCGAGTTTCGTATGGATGTACGCCGGGCCATGGTTGCCGGGCTGGCGCGGCCCTGGCACGCGAGGGAGCCGCTTCAACGTCGTGAAGGCGTCCACCAGCCGGCGGGACAGATGATCCGGGGTCCATTCCGATGGCACCTCCTCGGATTGTGGGTCGTATGGCTTTTCCAGGCTATTCACGCGGAGATCGTCGAGGATGGCGGCTGAGTAATTACGCATCGGCTGGAATCTCCTCAATAAATGAAATCTCGCGGGTCTCGATCGGCATCCCAGCCTGCGGGACGCCTTCAAGCGCCTTCCGCATCTCCTCGATCTGCTGCCTCGCCTCGGTCATCGTCGCCAGACGTTCGGCGTGCCGTGCCCGCGTTGCCGACCCAGGCATTGATCTATCATCGGCCTGAGCTGTTTTCATCGCATGGGTCAGTCGGTCGAGGATGTCGGGCATGGCACTGTTGAGATTTTGCCCCTTGACGGCGGTCATGATCCGCGCCCCACGACGTAAAGCGCGCGCGGCTTTCCTTCGCCGAGTTTGACGCGGAGATATTTATCGGTTTCACAAAGGATGTTCGGCACGTCGCTGAAGTCCATCGGGACACCGGTCTCAGCCTGCACGATGTTGTAGATCGCCCGCATTTCGCTCAGGGCTTGGTCCTGCGGCAGGGCAGCGGTGACGGCGCGACCATGCAGCCGATTGAGCCCTCGGATCGTGCCTGGGCCGGCGGCAGCCCACGATTGAACGTCATCGGCGTCCTGAAGCAGTGCGGTAAACCGCATGTCCACGACTGCCTGATAGGCCATGAATGGTCCCCATCCATTCGATCGGGAAATCCAGTCGTGAGTCCGCTGGAGGCTCTTGCCAGCGAACCGGAAGCTTTCGCGGCGATCCCAAAGTGCGCCTATCACAGTTTCGGCTATATAAGATTGCTTGTCGGCGCCCTTTGTCGCCGGGGCGCTGATCATGTATGCGCCGGTGTAGACCTTGTCTCCACGATCTTTGCGACGATTGAGTACTATCGTCATTTCGCGAGGATCGAACGTTGCACGGTCAGGCCACGCGCCATTGAAAATCAGGTCACCCAGCGTGTCAGGCCAATTGATCTGACGGGCGATGCAAAGCATTAGCCAAAGATACGGATGTCCAGCATAGGGCTCGCGGATGTTTTTGCGAATCCAGATAGTGCCGCGATCATCTTCGCGGCGAACGTTGCAGAAGCGATAGGTGGCCAGGATCGGGTCATCGGTCCATGGCTGCGGCTGTCCGAAATCCTTGCGAGTTCTAACGATCTCCCTCGCCTTGATCCAATGCCAAAGCGGTTCGTAATTCGGCAATTCAACCTCCTATTGATCGTCCAACACGTTCTGCAAAAGCTCCGGGTCCGATCCCAGGATTTCCATGACCCGGCGCGCGATCTCATCCGGCATGACGCCACGCTTGCCCCCGAATTGATCCAATGTGGCCAGCGTCGATGATGAGACATCGAACCGCATGTTCTCACGCCGGCCGTCTCGAATGCGGATTCCCCAGCGGTTGAGATTCCTGCGCACCGAATATGCCGACGACTTGATGAATTCGTCTTCGGCGACCTCGGCATAATCCGCGCCAGATCCCAGCAAATACGCAGCGCGCATCAGACGCCGCAAAGGCCACCTCCTGGACGTATAGGCTGGCGCGGGCGCTTCGCTCATGCCGTGCCCCCTGAAATCAGCAGTTGACATGCTAGGGCATTTGGCCCTATATGTCTGGCATCGAAATCGGAGACGCCGCCATGAACCTCAACGAACAGATCGAAGCCAGCATCAATCGCGCCATGGCCCTGCCGAAGGATTGGCGGGTGACAACGCATTACGCTGATGGATCGGCGAAGACCCACGATACGCATCAGGCCGGGGCTCAGAATTGGGCCATTGGCGAGCGCCGGAAGATCGGCCGCGACCTGATCGACCGCGCCACCGGCAACAAAGTGCGCGTCGTTTCCGTCACGATTGACCGTATCCAGTGAGCCCGGAAGAATTCCGAGCGCTGCTCGAAACCCTCGGGCTTTCCCAGCTTGCCGCCGCGCGCCTGATGCTTGTAGACGCCCGTACGGTCCGCCGCTGGGTATCCGGCGAGCGGGACATCCCCGGCCCAGCCGTGGCATTCCTGCGGCTGCTTGAGGCATCGCCAGCGGCGCGCAAGGTGGCATTGAAGACCGAGATTGCACCATCATAGAGCCCCCCGATCATCGAGGTCTTCTTTCAGGGCGCGGATGACTTCCGCCGCGAGGATCGGAACGATTGCATTGCCACCAATGCGCCAGAGGCCCACTCTGCCGGGAAGCCCATCAACCAAAAGGCGAATAGAGGGTTCGGTGCGCCGCGCTTTCCCGTCGTGGCATCGGATCCATTCGGCGCCAGACCAGAAGCTGCCATTTGGCGCGGGAGTTGGTTTAGGCGTGACCGGCTGCCCGCTTGCGTCGCCATGCCCACTGAGTCTTTCCAGTCCCTTGCCGACGGTGTGACCCACGTCGCTTGGTGCATCTGCGCAGGCAACGGCTGCCCCCCCGCTCCGAATGATTGGTTCGGGCTGCCCTTCTCCCCGTCGCTCGCCCTCGGTGTGGACCAATACGACGTTCCCGCCATTACTGTTTGAAGCGATAGGCCTGTTGCTGATCGTTCCACCTTCGCGAAATCCGGTCCTGCCGCTGACCCCTTCGGTGTCGGCCACGGCGCACCAGTAGAGGCGCTGTCTGATGTGCGGGGCGTCCACGGCGCAAGCCGGGATATCGACGCCCCTGCTGGCGTAGTTTTCTCCCGCCAAATTAGAGCGCACTCCGTCGAGCCAACCGTACCCAGCCGAGCCCGCAACCTGCTCTCCCACGACGACAGGGGGCCGCTCGGCACGGATGAGGCGAAAGAAGTCGGGCCACAAATGCCGAACGTCGTTGATACCGGCTCCTTTGCCTGCGACCGAGAACGGTTGGCACGGGCAGGAGCCAGTCCAGATTGGTCGGTCATCAGCCCATCCAGCAAGTCTAGCTGCGACACTCCACAGTCCCCCGCCTGCGAAAAAATGGCATTGCGTGTAGCCGTGCAGGTCTTCGGGCTTCACGTCTGTGATGGATCGGGAATCGATATCGCCGGGCGCAATGACGCCGTCTGCGATGCACTGTTTCAGGACCGCGACGCAGGCCTGATCGTTTTCGTTGTAATAGGCGCGCGCGCTCATGCCGTCCCTGCTTGCCAGTCTCGAGGGAAACTCACGCGGCCAGACATCCTGTGCTTGGCGACTTCTGCCGCGATGGCGCCGACGCGCTGGAGCCTTTCCGGAACCTGGCGGACATGGGCCGCAGGCTCCGGCGCCGGCCCATCAATGCGCCGCTTCTCAACCACAAGCGCTGACTTGCCACGGCCACGGTAGATGAGGTGACGGGAGACGGGGAGCGTGCTCAAAATGGCAAATCCTCGCCGTCTTCTGCGCTAGCACGCGACGTTTGATCTGATGCCGGCACGAATTTCTGCTTTTCCAGATCGAAATTCAGGTCCATGCGGCACGGAAAGCCGATCTCTTCAAACCTCGCCTTTCGGTGGAATAGCGCTGATTCCGTCTTGCGGTTCTGTCCGTCGAAAACCTTCGGCCTGTGGACGACAAGGCCTTGGTCGACCATGTTGTCCCAATTCTTCGAGCCTGAGATATCTTCCAGCATCGGAGGCGTGCCGCGGCGCGTGTTATCCATCTTGGCCGGGTGCGCAAGGATCTGGACGTGGCAGTTTAGATCCGTCGCAAATGCATGGATCGTACGGAGACATCGTCCGATATATTCGGTTTCATTCTCGCCAGGCGCGCGTGACCCTTCGAGACGGTTCCACGGGTCCAGTTGGATAAACCTGGCGCCGTGGCGGATGACGGCAACCTCTGCCTTATCGAGAAACCATTCGAGCGTTGGTCGTGAGTCTTCGTGAACGAGAAACAGGTAATGATCGTTGATCCACTTGTCAGCTTCGCGGAGATCACCGGCCTCCAAATTCTTTTCGAGTATGCCCATGTGCAGCGTCCGAAGATGCCGGCGAATATGCGGTTTTGCCCTGGTTTCGAATGACGCGACGCAAGCGACCAGTTCATAGCGCTTTACAACTTGATAGATGATTTGCGTGAACAGCGCAGTCTTGCCGTGGCCTGGATGCCCGGTAACAACGGACATCATGCGCGGCGCGAGACGAAACCTATCATCCCAGCCATCGAAGCCAGTCGACCATGGCTGGATCGGTGGTGGCTCCGGCAGATCATTCAGGCGGTAGAGTCCCGACACCGGCCACGGCAGAGCGCCGTCCGTGACTAATTCGCGAAGGGCATCGCCACCATCCGCCTTCAGCATGTCGTTGGCGTCTTTACAGCCCTCTGGCCATTCGACGAACCAGAACCGCGCCGTGCCCAGCAGCCGAACCATATCCTCGCGAAGCGTCAGGCCCTGCTCGTCGCCGTCCCCGCACCAGATGAATTTCTTGACCCGGTTTAGTCCGGCTTTGAGCGCTTCATCGACGTAGGCATAGCCCTTCGATTCCGCCGGATTTTCTTGAGCCTTTTGCTTCGCACCATTTGGGACCGATAGAACTTGCGTTTCAGGGACGCCCGCCTCGACCAATGCAAGCGCATCAAATTCGCCTTCGACGATAAATACCCGCTCCGGATTTGCCCGTAGCACGCGCTCGATATTCCAGAATGCCAGTTTGAACCCGCCGCCGGCGACGTGGTGCTTTTCTGGATAGGATCGGGCTTTCCAACCCTCCGGATAGCGGAAAAACACCGCCGGTAATTTGGCGTTCGCGTCAGGGAAGAACGCCGTAGCGGAGGCGACGCCTAGAGCTTCCAAGGTCCGTCGGCTGAGACTTCGGCCGTTCGCCCATGCCACCGCCGCGTCCGACAATGGCGGCATCGAAGAACGCTCCCCCTCCCCAGCCGCAGTGCCAGCAATTGAACTGGACGCCGCGGTTGTCGATCGAGACCGAGAGGCAGGGATCGCGCTTTTTGGTGCGGCCTGGGCTGCACTTCGGGCAAGTAGTTCTGTGGTTTCCATTGGTGATCCGTTTGAGAACGATGCGATGCTCGGAGAGGATTTCTGAAGCGCTGGCCATGGCGTCACCACGCTTCGCCACGAGAGACGAGATGCGCGACGGGCGGCCCTTCTCGAGGTGCCGAGCCAATGCGCTCCTTCGCCGTGCGGATCCAGTTCCGCCACGTCATGTTCCAATCAAGCTTTGTTGCGTCTTTGCCGCCCTTGGCGCGCCAGTAGTCGCAGAACTTCGCGAATTCGTTATCCGTCCGATGCTCGCCAATCTCTGCAATTGAGAACTGCCTGGACTCTGGGGAGGGTTTCCAATCATGCGGCAACCTAGATGCACGGGCTGCTTTTTTCTTTGGTCGTTCGGCGGCCGACATTTCGTCGGCCGCAAAAAGAGATTCGGAACGAAGTGGAGAATCTCCTGGTGGTGGTAATGGTAATGGTGGCGGAGAATATAGGCCCGCGTCAGGCTGGCCATTAGGCTGGCCATCAGGCCCTATTGGGCTACTGTTTTTATTATCATTTGTATTGAATTTCTGGCGAGTGGCCTCTCCTCCCTTTGCAGAAAACTCGCGTTTTTCTGCAATTCTCACGCGAATTTTCGCCAATTCCTTTTCGGTTCTGTCGTTGAAGACGTGGCCATCTTCGTTATGGAGCTTGCCGAGGGCGA